>ERZ832973.374-NODE-374-length-56557-cov-20.873474_pt1 | contig 56557 bp, 44 predicted proteins | sample MGYA00519950_ERZ832973 | MGnify/ENA primary metagenome ERZ832973 (study PRJEB31850, sample SAMEA3708734) | human gut metagenome | biome: human gut; feature: human-associated habitat; material: faeces | place: China | collected 2014 ... | reverse complement strand
CATCTTTCGATTCTTTTCTAAGAATCGTAGGCATAAGTTCCGTGTTCTCTACCTCGCTGGACGGAAGATTTAATAATGCTGCAATAATATTTTTGCGGATGTTATCATTCTGCATTAATTCCTTGAAACAGAAATCTACTGTTGGAAGCATGATAAAGTCTTCTTGCTTCTCTTTCGCTGTTTTGCATTGTGATATTTCTTTCTTGGTTGATATACTTTTCCTGGTTTTTCTCATTAATGGTGCCTGTCACCTTGTATACCAATGCTTCCTGCTCACTTATTTTATCTGGAAGACTCCAGTTGTTGGATTTTCTTCTTTTTATCACATTTTTTTGTGCCCTACACCGCACACTTTCTTAAATATAAAATCCAATATCTAGCTTAATAACATATGGAGCGCACTGTCTGACACCTTTTGCATGACTTCATGAATATCTTAATATCTTTTACAAATTTCTTTGATTTGACTTTCCAGTTCTGGATAAATAAAGGCTTGATTTATTCCACAACTATTTAGTTCTGATAAGATGCCTGCTTTACGATCACTTGGTATAATTATTCTTTCTTGAATGCAATTATTTTCTTCCAACGGATTAAATAAATTATCTTTATATTCCCCAAAATATGAAAAAAGCGTAAAATATCCATCCTGATTTTTAATTCTTTCATTCCGTAGTTTTGCTTTAATTCCAGCCATAGTACTTTCATTCAAAATTGGATCAACTGTAGGCGAATTAATTTGTATAAAATTATTTGAACGATCTGGAAATAACTTCTTTAAGAGCAAGGATAGCGGTACTTCGCTTTCATAAAACATAGGTATATTACATAATAATACAACACCATCTTCCTCTTTTTGTGTATCATCATTACAAGCAAAGTATAATGCTATTAATGAATTGCCTGTAAAATCTAATAAACGAGTTGGTGTCCCATAATGTTGCATTTTCACCAGTTTTTCAAATGCGTCCAATCCCTCAAAATCATTTGGACATCTTCTAAGTATTTCATCTACTATATTCTGCTCATTCTCAAACCATTCCTTTTTTCGAAATAATTTTGGTATACATTTCCAAGAATTATTTGCTTGTCCGCGATATACAATTTTATCAAACCGTCCACCTTCAGAAATTTCTGGATATTTTTTATTTCCACATTCTCCAACATAATTTATAAAGTCACCTAAACCTTGAATTATTGTTTCCATATGTACTTCTCCATTCAGCAGATATTATAAATTAAAAACAGCGCTATAAAGTCATCGCATATTCTTGCGATGAGATTCATTTTCATCATTTTCTTCATCATCTTCAGAATCATCTATATCAAACAAAACAGATCTATTTCCAATCAATCTCAATAATTCCTTGCGCTCTTTTCTTTTCTTAACATCTTTCATCTCTTCATACAGCTCGTCTACATAATCAATCAGCCAATCATTGACTTTTCCTTCACACAAATCAGATAAATAATCATTTACTAGTTCATCATCCATTTTCAAAGATTCCATATCATTCAGTAATCTAAAAACACCAGACTCTCGCTTATTCTTATACATATAGAGCAGTAGTTCTTTTATTGAATTTTGTTCAATAATCATCTGCTCATAAAGAGATCTTCTTTGAGTTGATAAAAAAACTCTTGCAGCATTTGAATATGAGTCAATCTCATACGTAGATATATTAATATCTCTTGCCTTACGTTTTATTAATTCGAAAAAATACCTAGCCATTCTTCCCAATTCATTTATGTAAAAGCGTTTAAAAGCTTCAAATTGAATCGGAGCACATGGCTCATCAAAATTAAATTTTCCATTTTGTTTTTTTAGAAAACTAATAAATAACTTTCTTAACTCACTGCTATTTTTTCCCGGTATATAATTTGTATATCGGTAATTATTATAATAATTAGAAAAGACTCCCAAAAGACTTTTTCCATTTTTTGAAATTTGTTCTGTAGTATATTTTTCAATTTCTTTTTCTAATTCAAGATGGTTATGTTCTATTAGGCACTTTGGAATAGAATCTTTATCAGTAGGATTCTGCAGAACAAGACACAAATAGATTTTTTGCAATCGTTCCATCCCCACTGCTCCAGTATACAATATAATATTAATCTCATATTGATTATTTAATCCAGTTATCGACATTGTTTTCTTTGCTGATTCATATATAAATTCTCCGGAAATCTCTAACTCGCGCCCCATGTTAATACTTTTAAAATCCCATATTTCATCTACTAACATCTCTTCACTACCTATCATCTTATATTCAAAATCAACACTATAATTTCCCAATTCATTTACCTGTAGCGCTATCGTTTCAATTGCCAGATGCCCCTCTATCCGTTATTTCTTTGATTTCACTCATAATTCCACTCAGCATTCTATCATTCACTTCTTTAAACACAAACCACCATTTCCATTTGAAGTGATGGTTTGTGTTTAATTTGTTCTAATTATTGATCCGTTTTATAAATCCTTCAAAAAATCTTCATTTGGGCTTTCTTCTTTTTATCGCATTTTTTGTGTGCCTGACACCTCACATAGCACACTATTATATATTGCAGAAGTTTTGCATTTCACGCCAGGTAATCGTATCTTCCAAATATGCGCCTTATTTACCTCATTGAAAAACTCAGCCATTTTTTCATATTATTTCTGTCTTTTATGCTGTGTCCAATTTTATATACTATAATCACGCTTAAAAAAATGGAATTCCTTTCAAAATGTCATCATCATCCAACAGCTCTTCTTTAACGCATAATCATTCTTCAGCAATGTATCAAATACTTCTTAGTCATCAACTGCTTCTAATAAAAACTTGCCCGTCATTTTTACCATTTTTTTCTTTGGTATATTATCATCCAAACTTCTCATTACTTTTTCTTTATCCTTAGCATTAATATTCGGGCCAAAATAAATTTGTGTAGGGCTTATTTCCTGTATATTCTTTCCTATTTTTTCTTCACTTCTTCCTATTATTCTCCATTCTCTTTCTTGCTTCCATTCACTAGACTTTATTGCTGCCAAATAATTTGTTTCAAACGTTTCTTTTGTTCTTATATACTCAAAAAATAATTTTCTTGCATTAGGAAAATCCTCTTGATATACAACTGGAACAAAAGCCATATTATTATTGACAATTAAATCTTTTATATCATTATAATCGTATTCTAAACATATTCCTTTTCCATTATCACCATATATTCCCCACATATAAGTCGATTTATATGTCTCACAAAAACAACTAACTAATGTTTTTCTTTGAACTTCTTCGATTAAATACTTCTGAAATATATCATGCACGTCACAAACTATATTCTTTCCTTTTTGATCCAGACAAATATCCGTTAACTTTACAATGCACTCTGCCAAAAGAATAGCCCACTTACTGTTTCCACTCCCTCTTAAAACAGCTTCCATACTCTCTCTCAAACTTTCCCAATCTTTTTCTTTTGCAAAAATAACTGCACTATCACAAATATCATTGAAATCACTTGCTACACTAAGCCATATACTTTTTTCTCTAATATTATTTAATGAATACTCACTAATATTTCTATATTTATAAAATTTTGTTATATTATTTTGCTTTATATAAGTTTCTACAGCTTTCTCAATCCCTTTTTCGCGCTTTTCAATTGATTCTTTATCATTATAAATTGCCTGTATTATTTTATTCGTACATTCTGTTCTACTTTCTTCTTGCATCTCTTTTCTCCCAATTTTATTTTCTTAATTCTCATTACCTGTCCGTTAGCCCAGATTATCTTGTCAATCCTTCACAGCCATTATATTGTTCCTGCAAAATCTATATTCTTTAATATGTCCTAAATTTTCTAAGTCGAATATGATTAATAAAATAGCTCAATGCTATTGTAAGAAAAAAGAACTGGATTCCCCCATTCACAAATGCCAACCATTGAATTGTATTTGTTTCATTCTGAATTCCCATAATATAATTCAAAATATCCATCCAAGATTTTTTATCCTCTCCCAGAAAATTAATAAAATAATAAATTGCTACAATATCCAGTTCCACTTCTATATAATTCACAATTAACATTAGCAAAGATCTACATACATTTGCTGATGGACGTTGTATATCTGCCAATATCATGAGAGCAATCAGATATGTAACTGTGTCCATCAAATCGTATACTATGATAAAAAGCAAGATTCCACATAACTTCCGATTGTTGCACAAATCAAGTAGCTCTATAAATAATAACGGTAAAAACATTTTGATAAACACTGTAATCTCAACAGTCTGTCTTCTGATCACCCAGTCTTCTTTACTGATTACATCTTTCAGATAAGTCCAAAAACCAAGTATAATTCGCAAAGTTATCAAAAGCTTACGAAAGAGTTTCGCAACAGCAAAATAACCCTTTTGTTCATCATAAAGACTTATCTCTTTTCTGAATTCTTGCTGACTTTTTACTGTTCCTCTTATTACAACCCTATGTTCTCTTCTGAAAGCTTTTTTATATCTTTCATAAACCCTGCATGCTGTATTCCAATTATCATTTGCATCATATACGACAAAATATACTTTCTTCAAGCTGATATAATCAAATAGCTCTTTCATATTTTGCTTTTTTTCAAGAAGTGCATTATATACAGTGGTCAATCCGATTATAAAAGCATATTCAAAATCATACCCATAATTGCCAGAGGAAATCACTGGAATAGCTATTCTCTCAATTCCTTGGTGATCAAAAACTAAATCCATAATGTTTTTATAACAAGAAGTTAATTTTTCAACACAGGAGCTTGAATATCCATTAATCTTTCCATCATTTCTGTCACTCTTAGGGCCTACCGCATGAATTACATAATCGCATAGTCCATATCCTTTTGTAATCACGGCTTCCCCTCTTTGACAACGTATTATTTTTTCTTTTTCAGAATGATATTTTCCTTTAAATTCTTCTTTTATCTTTTTCTTAAAATATCCACTCTCCCCAGCCCTTCTATCTATCACTCCATGAATGGCTCCATCTACATTGTTGTCACTTCCCATTAAAGTTGGATCTGCACAATTTACAATTGCATCCACGCCAAACTCGTTCGATGCTGTTTCAATGCTGCCCTTTCGTATCTCAATCATTGATTCTATTAGTCTCATGTCTTATCCTCTTGTATTACTATTCCCTTATTCCATCCATTTTTCAATACATTAACATAACTGATACTTGCATTACTGTTCAGAGGTTAACTGGATAGTAACTCTTTTCATTCACTTAAAACTCTGCTGCATCCCCATCTCCCTCACATAATCTATCCACTCATAAATATCCTCAATATCGTACAACGGCTGATTCTCCTTATCCTTGCTCTTCTTCAATGCAAGTGTCATTAACGCATACTCATTCTCCAGCAGCGTATCAAACACTCCCTGATCATCGGTATTGATTGATACAGACAGGGACATGTTCTTCTCAGGAGTCACAAGCTTTCTTGAATTAAACCGCAAAATTGGATGTTCATCGTACTTCTTAATCGTTCCAATCAGATAATTAGAAGATGGATTTGTCTCAATTGCAATACTATCCCTTGTCAGCTGAGCGATCATCTTATTCTGCACCTGATATACAAGCTCTGCATAGCGCTGATCTACTTTAAATTCTTCCTGCTCCTGTCCTTTTTCACGAACGGATTTATTGTAATGATACACATAATATAACTTCCGCATCTTCTCTTTGCTTCGAATGATCTCCCCCTGTGTTTTCAGCTCACTGTTAAATGCATATCTGTCAAATCGAATCAGTGCCCGTTGCTGATGTTCCACACAGTCTTGAAATTCCTTTTCCCCTAATCGATACAACTCCGGATTATCTCCCCGCAGTTTCCAGCTTTGATAATAATCTCGATAAGTCACATCCATCTTATCCGAAAATGCATCTCCGTAAACATTTTGGTATAAATAGTAAAAACGTTGTTCCAGCTCTGTTTTCAGCTGACTCTCTATGTTACATCCAGTCTCTTTCGCCTTAACCAAAATCCATGCCAGATCATCCATCAGAACCTGTTTTGACAGTACAAGCTTATATTTTTTGTATTCATAATATTTAAATGGATCAATTCCCAGAGCTAAGGCATGTCCTAATCTGCTATTACGCTTCAGCCCACAAAACAGAAGCACTTCATCAATCGCTCTGAGTCCATCTACAATATCAAAAAAGTCTTCTCCAACATGGTACGTCATACGAAGTTTTTTATTCACTTCACGATGTTCCATCTTGTTTTCCAGATTTGTTTCAAAGACAACATCTGCCATGTAACGATAAATCTGAGCGTACACTTCCGGTCGGCAGTCCAACTCACTTGCGCAGGTATCAATCCCACGGATGTATTTATTCATTGAAGTTCCCTTTTCCAGAAATGCTACAACACTCCGCATCTGCTTTTCCGCCTTTTTCCTGGCATTATAATTCCTTGGAACACCTTCACAGAACTTTTGATCTTTTATTTTTGGAAAATGTAATACATATACTAATTTATCTTTTGCTTCTTTATTCTCCAACTCACTTACGATCTGATCCCCGATTCGGAGATTCTTGTACAAGTCAGAAGCTTTCTTCTTTGGGCAAATACGTGCTTCTAATTTCTGGATGTTCTGTTTTCTCAAAGGTTCATTTAAAGCTAGACGAACCAACTCATGCTGATATGCCGTTTCTCCTGTAATAAACAACTCTTTTCGATCCTGATATTTCGCAAAATTAGTAAATCCGTTCTTCCGGTTAATCTGTATCATCTCGCCCCTGAAATAAGTTCGTATAATCAGGTACTGATAGAAATAGTTTTTCTGATTCGTATCAAATCGTCTATCCTTCGCTGCTTTGTAACATTCATACAAAAATCTTCTTTCCCCAGCCAAAAGCCGACATTCACTGTCATTTAAATCAATCATGTCTTTTTCCAGTGCGTAATCCAGAATTCCTTCGTATTTCACTCTGGCACCATATCTGTTCTTACACAGATTGATTAGATCCTGAAACTTCGCAGTATAAGAGTTAATATCAGCACCATTTTCCAAATCACTTAACATTTTTTCTAACTTCTCTTTTAAATATGAATTGCCCTTCAAAACTGCAAATAAATAACATCGAAGCAGCGCACCTTTCTGGCAAATCGAATACAGATCTTCATTCTTGACCGAAAGATCCAGCCGATCCATCTGATATCGCTGCATTCCACTTTTGATTTTCTTAAAATCATGAAGCCGCCCTTCAATCAGATTCATAAGGCAGATCCAGTTCAGTTCAAACACTTTTGTAGAACCCGCCAGATGAAAATGATTTTCCGCCATCCCTTTATCCAATATATTATGTAACCGATTATCATCACTTCGAATAATTGGAAGCCAGGCGAAAAAACGACGGTTCGTTTCTCCGTATTTTAAATCCTCAGAAGCTATAAATGCACAAGTCAATAAATCCTGTCCTAAATAAAATGAAATTTCTCTCCAGCGAAGCAACTCATCGAATTTACAGCGTATCTCTGAGCCATCATAAATCAATAATTTTTCTGTCAGATTCATGACAGAATTGAATACACTGATATCGTCGCTGTTTTTCCCCCTCATACTTTGAAGCAGGATATCATAATTGTTTTGCAATTCGTCATAGGACCTGGTCCGAAAAATCCCCTCTGCTTCCCGTAAATATGTTTCCTTGTCGATTCTATTATATTCATTGTATCTCCGACCGGATTTTAACTTCTTCCGACCGATGCTGGTGTAGGGAAACTTCTGGAATATAATTTTTAAGTTGCCGATTTCGATTTCCATAATGCCTCCATAATGTTAGTTTTCTTGCTTCATATTCTTAAACTGTTCTCTTAATCTTGAAACATATGTTACATAATTCTTGTATATGTCATTTGATACTGTTTGATCTTTTCCCTTGTTATATGCTGTAACTATATCTGTATATAATTCACATATTTTTTCTATATCTAATCCCTCAAGTTTCTTTTCAGTATTACCTTGACTTTTTGCTTTATATTTTTGCATATTTTTTGCAAACGTATCCAATTCTTTTTTTATTCTTCCTGCGGTTCTATTTACTTCGTTTATACTTTTTGCAAATAACTCCGGATTTTCTTCATATTCTTCCGGTATTTCTTCCAATTTTCTTTTGAACTCTTTCACTTCCGTATCTATATCTAATTGTTCCTTTTGAATTTTATAAGCAATAAACTCCACATATAAATCAACAATAGAAATCGTTTTCCCGCCTATTTTAATAACCTCAAATAGATCCTTTGCATATCTTTCCCCCGTTTTCATTTCGATAAACGTCCTAATATTCTCAAAGAACTTTTCTACCACTTTCTTTGTTCGTTCATTTATACTCTCCGTTTTATCTTTATAATCATTATATTGTTTACAATATTCTAAAAGCTCAATAGAACAATCTATATTTGTTGCTATTGTTCTTGCACAGTCAATCGTTTCTTTATTCTCTTTTTCAAAATCATTTACAATTTCTAAAATATCTTCTTTATCCCCAAGGAATTCCAAATTCATCTCATTAACACGTGCTGGTAAATCACACAAACTCACAATATAATTTTCTACACTAATATCCACATTTTTACTCAATTGACTATTTCTTGCTACAGATATCGCATCTCCTAATATTTCTACTGTGCTTGACTTCTTCTCTGCTGTTGCCTCATTAGCGAACATTGTCAACATTATCATTATACCTATTTGATGTTTCCTTACTTCCTTATCATTCGAAAATCTTGCTACTGTAAGTCTATTTGAATCCAAATTCAAACAAATACTATTATTCGCATCAAATTTACTTTCTATTGCTCTTATTGCACTATCCGTCTCCATTAAAAATCTACTTCTGCTAAAATGTTTTTTCTCTACGCCAGGTAGAACTCCTTCGACTTCACTTCCCCATATATAGCCACCAATTAGCGCTGTTGCTTTTTCACTTTTGCCTTCTCTAATCCATTGATTCAACTTAGCCGTATATAAGACCTTCAATCCATATGACTTTCGTTCAATATCCATATCATAAATATTGTCTTTAAACCAGATAAACCACTGTATGTTTTTCCAATAAGCTCCTACTTTTTTTGAGATATTATTATCATTTTTTTCGTTCTCTTTTTTATCTGTACTCATATACAACTTTTTTAAAAACCAATTTGCATTCAGATTCATATGTAAGTTATCCATTTTTTCCATGAAACGCAATTCTCTGCCAAACATATCTGGCATCTGCCTTGTAATCCACTCTCCGTTAAAATATTGAATGAATTTTTTTATGTTTTTCAAATAAATATCATCACATATTTCCTTATTATCATATTCCACTTTTTCCCGCATATCTGCAACAAACACAATCCAGTTCACCATATCTCTCAAGTTATCTGGAAGCAAATAACTCATTCCACTTTTTTCCGGAAGAAAAATCATTCCCGTCCGCTCTCTTATCAAATCCAGTACTGACTTAACAAGATTATCATCTGTTTTTGATTCCCATATAATCCTGTTTTTCTCTTTATAAATCACCTTAATATCTTCTAAGCTCTGCGCTTTCGGTAAATAGATTCTTCTTGCCTTTGGAATCAACTTAGCAACATATCGTTCTGACATTCCTTGAATTTCTTCACTAATTCTGTCCTGCTTTTCTTCTTTCTGTTGTTTTGCTGTACTGATTACTCCCTTGAACTCTGCAATTGTATTTTCTTCTACACATAATTCTAATTGTTCGATCTTTACAGCCATGATAATTACAATCTGAGGAATAATAAGATATTTTCGAATCTGTTCTGCCATCTTATAAGCATTAGAATTGCACAAATCCAAATCATCTATTGCAATAATCAGGCGTTCTTTTCCATTTTCCCTGTTACTACATTTTTTTACAAATTCCAAATATTGTTTGATTAATTCCTGTAAGTCTTCTTTTAAATCTGTACTCTCTCCCAACTTTGAAAGTTTTCCTATATTGCCCTCATAGTCAAACTCATCATCTAACATTTTAGACTGGTTATTAATCATAGAAACTTCCCGATATACCTTTTGAAATTGATTTTGAAGTCTATTGATATCAAATTCATCTACACATCTATTATTCTCTTCGTATCTTCTGCTAAAGTTTCTGTAAATTTTTGCCAAAATAATATCCAAAATATTATGCACATCATCAAATTGCGACGGATCAATAATAATTGGTTCTGAAAAATGTACTTTATACAACTCCTGATATTTTTCATAGAATTTATCTTCCCCTTGTAATGTCTTTGGAAGATTCGTATAAAGCGAATTAATAAATGTCAACATTGCACTACTTTTTCCTTCGCCCCGTTCTCCACAAAAAGCTATGATATTATTCTCATATTCATTTAACGAATACAATGTGTTAAATGTCTTATCTGACTTCTCTGCTGCCACGATTGACTCCGCTACGATTGTATTTAACATTCCTGCTGCCTGCTCATACTGTTCTATAAATACATCATCATCCCTTATAGAATCCTTAACCACAATTTTAAATTCTTGCCCTTTTGTAATTATCAGTTCCGATTTTTTTCCCATCTCTTGTTACTCCTTCTTTTTCTTTCGTATTAAATTGTCTGCTTACAAATTATTTAAGATACTTTTCCGCAAACCATACTCTTACATACTCCTGGCTTTTAGCACAAAACTTTTTATAGCGACTATGTAAAACTCTGATTCCAAGGATGTAAATAATTCCACAAACTATCACCCATATATGAAACCACTTCATTCTAAATATTCGATAAATTATATATATACCACCTACTACCATTGCACCACACAGATTTCTATACATTAATTTGCCCGATCCATAATTATGAATCCGCTTATATTTTTCATCATGTTGAAGCAATGCATACATTAGATTTCCGTATATTTTCTGTGGATTTTTCGTTCTTTTGGCCAATAATCTCCTCTCAAGTTCCTGTTTTTCTACCAATCCAGTATTTAAAATCGCTTTCTTTAAAATTTCATCTGTAATTGCTCTGTTATCATATTCAATTTTATTTTCATATCCTAGCTTTTTATTTATCAACATAGATCCCTCGGATAATATTGATCCCAAGCAATATCCACCAACGATAAATGCAACTACAAAAAATGAATTAAATTGTTCAAGTGCTTCTTTCTGTTGTATCAGCATGCCATCTGTTGATATCCATTTTTCAAGTATATATTCCAAACAAATAATTATCTCCAGGAAACACCCTGACAATAAATATCCGAGGATATCATACAATGTAATTTTTTCTAATATTGATTCCATATCTTCTTCCTCTCAATCCATTTTCTTGTATATATGCAGAAAGACAAAGCCTTCTGTCTCCATGAAAGCTTTGTCTTCCTTTGTCACCCACACATTCAATTATACTACTTTTCCACCACAGAACAACAAAATTCTGCTCATTTTACCAATTATTTTTCTGTTTTGATGTCTCTGAAAAATTTCTTCTATTTCTTAATCAATTACACTTTACAACATATCTTTGATATTTTTTATAATGTCCACTATTTGCTCTTCATTTTTCATATTTTCATTGAATTTTTTTTGATTCACATTCCACGTACTCATAATTGCAATGATAAAATCTTCTTTTCTATTTGAATATCCATATTCACCCATTTCAGAAATATAGCAGAACATTTGCATTTCAAGTTCATGTCTGTGAGCCGAATGCCTGTTCCACGTTTCCTGATACTTTTTTACATTTACCCATTTTGCTAACACAATTGTCAAAAGAACCGCTACAATAATTAAATTTGTTTCTATTCCACTCACCTTCAATGCTTTTACCACTTGTACTATTTTCATTATGAATAAAAAGATATAGGTAAATATAAGAGGCAATAGGCAAACAATTTTCATTCTAAAGTTCATTTTCTTGTTTTTTACACATGCATTACAGGTATAAATATAATCGTAACAAAATAATTTATAAAACAGTCTATCGTTTTCTTGTTCTAATTCCTTATTCCATTTTTCTTTCCACATCTCGTAGAGCCAGGTTTTTTGATCAGGTCTGTCCAATTGCATTGTTTTCAGAGCTTCAATTTTTGCTTCTGATCGAATAAAGAACTTCTTTCTATTTTTTATTGAATCCTTGCTCATTTCCCATTCTCCTTATCGCATCAAGCCAGTCATATACTTTATCCTGCCTATAGACTGTCTCACCATTCTGGTCTTCCATTCCTTCCAATGCTTTTGTCATCAATGAATATTCATTATAAAGAGAAGTACGGAAAACACCCATATCATCTGTATTAATTGAAACATTCAACTGATAACATTCGTCCTCATTCAGATCTTGTTTTCCATCCAGACCTTTATTATAAAAGCGTGTGATCGGATGGTTCTGATAGCCATCTATACCTGCGATCAAAACATTGGATGATGGATTGGTTTCGATAAAGATTCCTTTTCTGGAAATCCAACGCATCATAGCGTTTTGCACTGCACGAATTCCTCTTATCATGTGATGAGGAATTTCTGCCGTGATTAATTTTTCCCCATTGATTCTGACGTGATAACTGTAATGATATGCCGAATAAAGTGCAGCTACTTTTTCTAAATATCTCTTATTTTCTCCACCGGCAAGTTCACTTTCAACTGTTTCATTGATTGCATAATCTGTCCAGATACTCCTGCACTGTCTTCTTGGAGAATTATCATATCTTCCTGTTTTATAGAATTCAGGATCGTCGCCCCTCAATTCCCATGCCGTATAATAGTTATAGATATCAAAGTCTCGCGAATTTAAATTCGGATATTCATTGGTAATAGCATCTCTGTAAACGCTCTCAAAATATATGTAAAACTGATTTTCAAGGTATTCCAACAGATTGTCCTCATTTGGAATGTGATAAGTTATAATCTGCTGATGCAACCATGCCACATTATCTAGATAATCCAATTGTCTGATTGTAATACGATACCTTCTACTACGATACCAGTTATTTGGATTTATTCCAAGCATTGTAGCATGTCCTAACCGGTCTCCACTTTCCAGATTCAGAAAGCGAATTGCCTCATCAATTGCCCTGATTCCATCCAGTACATCCTGATTCTCTTCGCCCACATGATAGCTACACCTCAACTGTGGGATCCTTTCTTCCCAATGACGCTGATTTACGAGATGATTCTTTAATACACGAAATGTTTGCGCAAATACCTCTGGTCTGCATCCATCTTCACTGGAACAGGCATCAATGCCCAGAACACGTCTGCTCTCTTCTCGTTTTCCATCCCTCATCCTCATGATTGCTTCTGCATATCTTCGTAATTTTTTACGATATGCTTCGTGTCTGCACTTAGGGCAACTGCGATTGAATCTGGCATTGTCCTGCTGTTTTCCAAAATGGAAGACATAATAATATTTTTCTTTCTCGAACGGATCATCTGAAACGCGTCTTATATCAAGCACAGATTCCTTCATCTCTACTTGAAACTGAGATTCCCTGCAAATCTCCCGGTCGAACTGTTGAATCACTTCGATATTCCGTCTGGCTGAATCTGACGGAACGACACGCACTTCCAAGCTGTTCAGATTTGCTGACTCAAAGGCTCCTCTGATTGATATTCTTGCCAGTTCAGCCTGCGTGAACGCAGTTGTAAACCAGGTATTTCGTCGATTATACTGTTGAAAATTGCGGAAGCCAATCTTTTCATTATTATAAAGAAGCTCTCTTCTAAAACGGTCTTTTATTACAAGATACATAAAAAACAGTTTCAGACAATTTCTGCGATTTATCTGTTTCTCCTCATTCGGCGCGCTGTGCTTGAGATAAAACATTGCATATAGCAGATAACGTTCTCCCATCATATCATAAAGTGAACTTGACTCTGCCCTGGTCAGAGCAACTTCAGATAAGATATAATCCTTATATCTGGCATCCGGAAGATTCTGAAGTCCAACAAGCACACCTTCTATATTACTGCGAGCAGCAATCAATAAATCTGGATTTTTCAATAGATGAAATACTGCTTGTTCCGTACGACTTCTCCATTCCTTTTTATAATTCAAGTCATTGCTGCCTGTATAAAGCTGTTTATAATCAGCCAGCTTTACTTTTCCATAATGACCTTCAATATAATCTGCTATTGCTTCCAGATTTTCCTGACAAAACATCACCTGATAAACTGGTATCACACGCAATGGGATTTTCACGTATTCTATCCAAAAAAAGCTATAAAAATAAGGGCTCTTCTGGCCCAACTCGAAAAGACGATTTTCATTTAATTCATATACTCTTTCAATCCACTGTCTGACTGTAGCGTTTGCATCACTGCGTAATAATTCGTCTGCAATTTCTTCACATGGAATCGTACTTTGATTTCCTATTTCATCCAGACATTGCATTGGATGTTCCTGATTCATAATTTCATGAAACGCCCACTTCACAGAAGACTCATATTCTTCAACTTGTATATCAGATCCTGTCAAGACAGAATACAGATAAATGCGAATTAGTACCGCTTGCAAATGCAAAATCGTGTAGCTTGCCTCCTGCTGATTTGTTACATATTGCTTTCGAATATTCCTTGAGTTCTTCTGCATCTTTTCTAACAATTCAATCAATTGAGGCTGTCTTACTGCATTCATCAAAGAAATCCACGATAATTCAAAATACGGCAAAGAACCATTCAAGTGAAAATGATTATCTGAAACACCTTTTCTTAGGATCGAATTCAACCTGTGATTTTCGTGATCCGGATGCAGCTTCCATTCAAATTCCTTTCTGACTACACTCGGTCTGTATTGCCTCATATCCGCAAGCGCGTATCTGTCTGCCAAAAACAAATCCGCTCCTACTTGTGCAGATACATCATTCCATATTTCAAGATATTTATATCGGTATACCAATTCTTCTTCACGGAATGTCAGAACTTTGGATGTCAAACAGCTGATCATTCCAAAAAATGAAATTCCTGATGAATTCTCTTCATATTCATTTCTGTCAGATAAAAACATCTTGTCCCGCATAGCTGAAATGACCCAATCCTGAAGACATCGAACCTTCTTATCTAATGCCGTTTCTGAATTTTGATTTTCCACCGCAAAGCATACCCGCATCAAATAATCCAGACTAACATTATCATATTCCACTCTCTCCGACAGAATATCTGCCGGAGAGGTATACTGAAGGATATACTTTATTATTTTTGCTGTGAACTCAATCATAGCATGCTCCTTTTAAATCTCTGTTGTAGGAATATCATCCCCACTTCGTTCTAACTTGTTCGCATTTGCTACATCTACTATCATATTTTTGAATATATAGCCTATGGAATTCATTACATCTTCATCCTTTTCCTCTTGAATCCATTGTACAAATGGACATTGTTCAAATATCTTTGAAAATTTCGAATTTGAATCTATCTTATAATATTCATCAATTTGACTTAAATAATCGATAAACAGTTGGTTCATCTTCATCATTTCTGACATAAAATCAATACCTGTATCTATTCGAACACTTCTTCCTGTTTTTGATGTTTTCTGATATATCCTTTTAATCAAATTGTAAAACAAATCAAAATCATAAACAGGAAGAGCCATATTTCCATAATCATAGTCCCATTTTATATATTCTGTTCTAATATCTTCTATTGCTTTGTTAACAGTCCTTATTATGCTTTTTTCATGTCTGAAACCAAATTTTTGGAGTAGTGAATATTTCATCAATTCTTTCATTTTATCCAAATATTTCGAATAATTGAAGGAGTGTTTCAGAAACGCTGTCATTTCTATTCTCTGCATATTGCCTGGAATTTGAATTGTAATGCCAGCCTTCAATTCGCCCTCATCCGCAACAACATCCAAGCTATCCCAATTCAATGCATCAACATAAAACATACCAAACATTATCCATGTTCTAACGGTATGATACAGTCCTTTCTCATGAGAACTGGTAATTGTAAATCGATTAGCCACATGAGTGATATCCGCACATCCAATAATCACATTTTCTGAAATTTCATTCGGATTCACAGCTCCAGGTATAAACACATAGGTCTCTGGGAAGAAATATTCTGTCCACTTGCCACACACACTTTCTCCAATTAATTCTTCAAATATCTCATGAATCTTATTTATCTTTTCATAATTGTGATTTTTTTCATTTTGTTGTCGGTTTTTTAACTTAACATCATTTCTTTTTGATTGTACATATGTTATATATTCATTTAAGTCCATCCTTCTCTTTTCCTTCTGGTACTCAGAGAATAATTCGGACAAATGCACTGTATACGAATTCAAAATACATGCAATCATTTCTTTTGAATATTTTTCACCATTTCTCGTCATATGATAAATACAATGAACAAACTCTGCCAAACTGTATTTTACATTTGAATTATCTTCTTTTTTTGCTATAAGCGAATCTATTCTTGAATAATCAAAAAAAGTATATCCATTTTTTAATGCAATTTTCTGCATATTTGCTCTGTATTTATCAATATCTTTTTTTACTGCTTTCCCAAGACATGGGATTTTACCACAGAATTCTTTTACAATCTCCTGGCTTCTCCGATCAATACGTAGTTCCTGTAATTCTGTAAAATATTCCCTTTCTTTTGAAAGGAATAATTTTTCCTGAACAAAGCGAAAATATGCATCTTCTTTAATTTTTTTAAGAAGTCTTTGTTTTTGCTCCTCATATTCCTCTACACCTTCAAATATTGCTACTACATCTACTATATTTCGCAAAGAATCCGGTTCTAAAAAATGAATTTTTTTCCCAAGCGGATCATAAAAAATCCCCATCTTTTCTGCATACAGTGCTAAAATAAATTTCTTTATTGAAAGCGTTGGATCTGTGTTTTCAATATATTTGTCTAACACGTTCTCTCCTAAAATTCCAGTAGCAATATCTATCCGTGTGGATGAACTTCCAAAATCATTTTTCTTCCAGGATGGGAGATAGACTCTATATGCCGGTGGGAAAACTTTGTCAACAAATTGTGAGGCTAACCTGGAACTTGTCATCTGCTGGCTTTCTTTTTCATGATATTTTTCATTCGCCGTTTTATCACTCTCAATAAAAAATTTTTCACTCTGTAACATCAGATTTTCATAATTATATGCTGTCAGCACAATTACTCCAGGAATCGAAAAATACTTGTGTATACTATTCACAATCTCATAAGATTTATTGTTGATTTTTGATCTTGCTTTATTACTGTTCTGTGTATTATAGTGTGCCATATCAAGATCATCAATTGAAATCACCATATAACATTCTTTTGCCCGCTCTGCTGTGTTCGTTCGAATATACCTAATGAATTGCTGCACAAGATTATAGAAACGTTCCCGGATTCTCTGGCTGCTTGCTACATTGAGCAATGTCTCAAAAGAAGAATATACTCCATCTCTGTCCTGTCTTGAATTCTTCAGAGTCAAAAATTCCTCATAGATACGTTCAAATGAACTAATCAGCTCTCTCTTTGAGTTGTCGTTATACTCATCACTGAAGCTTTTCAGAGAATAAAGATAATTCAACATATTTGCCAGCACCAGAATAAATACGTCTTCGGATTCTTCCAATGCAGAAGCATCTATATAATCTAAAGAAAAGAAGCGAACGTTTCCCATGTCCGCTTCTTTTCCAAATATAAGATTATTATATTTTTCACATTGATAATAATCATTCGTATATTGTCGTAATGCATCTTGAAACGACATCATCACGGAAGATTTTCCTGTGCCTCTCCGACCGATAAAAGAAATCACATTTGCGATGGATCTGACTCTTTGATCTTTCCTTCTTTCTCCCACAATTTTTTCTTTTTTCCTGTTATCATTTACAATTTCTTCCACAGCATTTGTTGCATTCTCATACACATCTGAAAAATATGAAGTTTCAAATTGTGAAGCTTCATCAAAATGAACACCTCTGTTTAACAGATCTTTTAAATAAATACATTTTGTTTTTTTATCTGTCTGTTTTTTCATTTTTATTTTCCTCCGTTTCGCCCTGAACACAGTTCCATATATTGCTTCCTAATCTTAATCTCATTGCTTCCGCAATTGATTTTTTCACTCGTTCAGAACCATATAACTGCAATGCGAAATCTTTTTTATCGGGTTCTATAATCATCAATTCTATATATTCCAGGCATTCTCTGGCTTTCTCATAATATTGACTTTGAATTTGCTCTTCACAAACTCCGGCTATCGAAATATATGCTTTATATAAATATTCAATTTTCCTTAAAGGCATCTCTTCTTTATATGCAAATAAAGCAGATAATTCATTTATAATTTCTTTGAACAAACGTTCGACCATTACGTTATCTTCCAGTCTTTTTTGTTCTACTGCAAGTTTAAAAATAGTTTTATAATTTGTCGAATCTTCTGAAAAAGATTTTTGATATGAAACACTTGCTTCATACAATTCATTATTTCGCTCTTTCCATTTTCCTAATGTATAATAGTGATAACTTTTACATAAATTAATGGAACAATCCTGAATCGCATTTTCCAAAAAGAATTTTGGTAAAGCACTAAAACGATTATCAAATTCTGCCACTTTTGCTTTTAAAGATTCAACCTTAAAGAATTTTTCATCATACCGATAGATTTCATTCACTTCATTTAAATATTTTTCCGTATCGTAAATTAACGGTCTTTTTTTTATCCATTGAAATTCATTGATCTGCTTTCTGCTATAATACATTGCATAAAGTGCATATTCCAATCCCTTATTCTTCTCCCATGCTCTATTATCCTGGATCAGATCTTCAACTTTTTTCTCAATATCGATAATACGCTTCAATATCTCTTCGCTAATATTTTCCGGTATTTCTGGCAACAAAATAAAGGTATATTCATAAATTAAATCCACTGCATGTTCATTCACATATATATCAGCTATATCTGTCAATAAATCCAGCATATCTGAGTTTCCGTTAAATGCACTTCCTACTATCTTACATAAAAGAGCATGCAATAAATATTCTTCCGATCTTTCATCTCTATCACTAACGGAAATCAATGTATTCTTTGTTCTTTCTTGAATTTTCAAGCATTGATCATTCTCAATAGCGTCATTATAATTTACGATAACATCAAATTCGAGGTACTTTTCGTTGTCAAAAATGTTTCTTCCCGGCTTATTCACTACCGCTACATATGACAGCCCGATCCATTTAAAAAATTCTTTAATATAATATGCTCTGTATGTATCCTCCATATTATAGACAATACATATACTTCTGAAATTCTTCAATTGTAATTCATCCCTTCAATGGTTAGTCCGCTTGCATACCAACTAACAAATCATACAATTTTCGATCGTCTTCCTCGTCCAGATTCATTGTATATTCATTGTCTGCACAGTCACTTAACGCGAAAATAATCTCATCTATCTCTTCATAACTGATTCGTCGGTTAATACTCTTTAGAATTTCACGATTCAGTACAAAATATTCCCCTCGAGGAATTTTTGTCACAATTGTATCCACCACTGCCTTTGCATGAGGCGATATGCTATAAAGTGTATCGTTCTCCAGATCTTCTCTGCTCAAATATAGGTCAGAGTTCTTTTCTATTCTCAGTATCTTTACTATTTTTTGCTTTTGTTCGTCTGACAGGTCATATTCCGTCCTGTAAATCGCCATCTTATGTACAACCGGTTCCTTTTTCTCCCCTGCTGAGATTGTCATTGCAAGCCCTGCCCGACATTTAACATTCTTCACATAAAATGTTCTATGCCGGAATGTAACCAGTGACAACTCTTTCCACTCATTATTGATCAAAACACAATAGGCAACACCCAGTGGAGATACAAAGAATTGTCCTTCGTACTTTTTCAGAACCTCCTCGCCATCTTCACTCTTTACTCCAGTGTCCAATGACAGGAATGCGCTACAATAACGGCTTCCATCCGCTCCTTTTTGAGGATATAACACCAGTCTTCCCTGCAGAATCTTATCTTCCTGAAAATCTGTTGAATGAAAAACGACATTATAATCACCCAGAAAATTCTTAATTGCAGGATCTTCTGTATCCACAATAAAGTTATCCGGTGATATGTCCCATTTTCTCCTTCTCCAACGATCCGGATACAATACTGCGCTCATATCAATGTCCAGCGCATCTGACAATGCAATTGCCGGATAAAGCCCCAAAATCATTTTATGCGATAAAATTCTGGATAATTCCGATTGGCTGATGGAATAGCCTTTGTCCTTACATAATTTTAAAATATCTTTCTGCTTTAGGTCTCGTTCCCTTATGCATTGTTCAATTACATTTCTTATTTTTTCAATTGTTTCTTCTCTGTTCTTCTGTGAAATTTCCATCTTTTGTCACCATTTCTTTCAATATGCAAATTTGCATATTTTTTATGTTTATTTACATATTGAAAATAAAATGTCAAACCGCTCATTTATTATACTCTTGTATTTTTAAAAATCAATATTATTTATTTTTATTAATTTCATTTAACGAGTGCTTAACATTTTTGTTATTTTTCAAATTGTTAATATCTTATACTTTTTTTAGGAATGAATTTCTGTTTTTACATACAGCTTTCAACCTCATATATCTGAATTTGATTTTCCTTACCTTTTTTCATTTCTGATATGAGATTTTCTTCATAGACTACTGTACTTGTTTGAATATCAATCTGAAGATATTCTTTATACTTTTTCATTAACAATGTTGCAGAGCTTAATGATAATCCATTCTTTATCATACAAATTATGGATTCGTCATCTGTTCCATATTTAATCTGAGCATAAAACCTACTTTCAATTAAATCTAAGTCATGAAGTACTTCAACGTATTTGATCAATGTATTATCAATAAAATCCTGTTCTTCTTTTATTCGTACAATTGCCAGATTAACTATTTGTGCACGCTTTTTTCCTACAAACCTTGTATATCTTGCCACGTTACTTCCCGGGCGTTTAACATCCCCCCATCTTCCAACATATACCTCTACATTATTGTCTTGTCTATATAACTGGTGCCAATATCCAACAAACAAGCTGATCATTTCCGAATAAGACTTATTATTCACGCGCCAATCAAACATCATAGAGTAGAATTTTCGTGCCTCTTTGTTTTCCAGACGTTTTACATTCTCATCACCATTGTCAGGAAGATACTGAATAAATAGTTCATAAATTATTTCTAACAACGTATGTGAATCACTGATTTTGAATTTTTCAATTTGATAATCATTCACTTTTTGTTGAATCGCTTGTTCATGTGCGAAAATATCAATCTCCGTTACACCATTCATAATACAAGCTTTTCCTGAAACAGTCCTTGTATATCTTTCTTGGTAATCTTTCACTACTCCATTTTCATAATTTTCTATAAACTCGGATGCCTGACGCAACTTTTCTTCATTATCAACCGTAATCTTTGTTTCGGTAAGTAAAACATTGTTAACTGCATCTTTATAATTCTTTTCCGCTTTCGCTACATTGCACAGAAATTTTTCACAATTAGCCTTTTTTGCAAAATACTTTCCAAACACTAGATATATCTTTGGTTCCAATCGTTGCAAATCTCCAGATTCTTTATTAAAAATCTCACTGAATCTACATACACGTCCCGCAAGGTTTTTGAAAGCATCTTGACTGAGATTAGACTTTCCACGTCTATTATTTAGAATAAATATTCTTTCAGCAGGAAGATTTACTCCCGATAATAAGGTTGAATTCGTAATCACATATTTAATAGCTGCATCTTTCTTATAAAGCTCTTCTATATAAATTCTTATTGCATCCGGTACACTGCCATGATGATAGATAATTCCCTTTCGTAAACAAGCCAACAAATTGTATTGAGGTTTTAGGTATTCTGAAATATTATCACACGCAGTTTGAATGATTTCTGAATCCACATCAGGCAATACTTCCGCTAATAACAAAGCAAAACTTTCTATTTCTGTTGGTTTATTTAGATAAATTATGTTTTTACCAGCACTATATTTTTCAACAACCTGTTCCTCAGAATGAATCCTTCTATTATTTTCTACAGAAAGATACTTATTAAGAAATTGATCATAGAGCTTGAGTCCCGTATGATTTCTCAGATCATATACGTAGTACTTCTCTGTCTTTATATATTCACTAACTTTAAATCCCTCAATATCATACGTTGTATATCTCGTCTTAAGATTGTTACTATCGGAAAGAAATGGAGTCAAAAATTTAAATGAAACTTCCGGATTTCTTTTCTGTGCAACTATAATCACATTTGCCAGTGTCCGACTTCTGGCATTGTCCTCCAATATTTCATGAGCTTCATCTACAATAATACAATCAAAAGCCAGTCCTGGATCTTTCTTAAATATCCTTAACAGACGTTCCTGCGTCAGAACTGCCAGGCAAGATGTATCCTTTGGATTATACATTTCCGGATGTACTACTACTTTGGGAAATATATCTTTACTGATTTTCTGTATTCTCTTCTTTGTCTGTATAAGAAGCGCTTTGGTAGAAGTTAACACACAAATTTTTCTTCCTGCATATTCTTTTACCGCTGATGAAATAAGCTCCGATTTTCCATATGAAGTTGGCGCAACAACCGAAACCGTATCTTCTTTTTTTCTTTCAAAAAAATGAAGCAGCATACTTTGCTGCTCACTCCGACAAATCCCATCTGATATGTATTTTTCTGTGAATGCATCATTCCATTCAGTAAAAAAATTTCTCTTGTTATCATTAATATAATGCTGCTCAATAAATTTGCTTACAGGATATAGCCCCTTATTGACAGCTATTTCATAAAGCGGTATGTAATCCTTTGTTTGGTTACAATATTCAACCACAATACGGTATCCAAATTGTTGTACATTGATATCCTCTGCATTTATAAAACAGATAGCAATTGCCAATAAAATTTCATACTGCTTTTCACTTAATTCTTCCCCAATGATAAAACGGTCATACAACAGATTGAATCCGGTATTTTTGATTTTTGCAAGTGTTAAATCAAACTTCATCTTTTGCCTCACTTTCCAAGAAGTCATAAACAGCATCAAACGTTTCTTTTTGAATTACCATTATAAATACTTTCTTGAAGAGACCTTCTTGAACAACCTTCGTGTACTTTTTACCAACTTTATTTGCTTCCATTTGTTCTGACAGCGGATGAAAAAGATTTGCTGCTAAAATAACATTAAATGAATCACTTGAATTATTTCCATCAACAGCATTATCTGCACATTGACCTAAGAGTTCCATTACTGCATCCTTTTGATGATTACTATCACTCATGGAAACTCTGGCAGCATTCAACGCATTCATCCAAAGGCTTGTATTAGAATCATTCAGGCGAATTTTAAGATCGTTTTTAGCTGTATTAATTAAGCCTACAGCAGCAGACGATGCATTTTTCTGGTTCTTTTGTTTATTCCCAGATTTCACTTCTGCAATCCACAATTCATCAGTTGCATTTTCAAATAATGTAACATCATACCCTTTTTTAAAACTTCGTTCTTCCATGTTAAAAAAAGGAGAGGCTGCAAAAAATCTGCCTTCAAGTTCTAAAACAATATGTACAAGTAACTCTCCAATCATGCCCTTTTTTCGATCTTCAGAAACATTATTATCGGTTTTATATCTCTTTATAAACTCTTTCACTGTTTCCTTGTAAGAATATATTTTGAGAGACGACTGAGACTGATCTACGCCATGACAGACAGCGACTAATTTATTGCGAATTTCTTGTTTCAACTCATCTGATAAATTCTCTATAAAATAGAGTATATAATCAGAATAATCTTCTTTTTTTACACCTGGTGTTAAATACATGTCTGCCTCCCACTTTATCAATGTCATCTGGTTCATCAAAATGACCACTTTTTCTATTCAACACAAAAAAGTGGATAATACATCTTAAAAATCGTTTTTACAATTTCTCAGATCTATCATTCACTTCTTTCATCACAAACCATCACTTGTAGTGATGGTTTGTATTAGTACTTGTTTTTACTTATCTGTTTTATAATTGTTTCTGTATTTTCCGATTCATTGTTATTCAAAAATATCCTTTTTTAAATATCTGATCATACATGTTTTTCATCACCATCAAAGAAGCTTGTTCATGTCAATTTTCATTCCTGCAGCATTAAGCTCTTTTAGCATTTCAAATTCCCAATTATCTTTTGTTGTATATACCATCCCTGATAAATCACCTGGAATTTCTACATTCTCTTCAACAATAATAATTGTATTCTCTCTTCCTAAACATCCCATAAAATACCCAGCCTCAAATACTACATTCTGTCTTGCCCTATATTTCTCGTTTTCTTTTTCCTCTTTAGCTGCTCCGAAATCATCTTTTGTAAATAGTGCAATTGCTACATGTACATCAGAATATGCTTCTAATTTTTCAATTATTGTTTTTCCACGATTTACTTGTTCGCTAAGGATTATTGCTTCAATGCCTTGTTGCTCTAATCTTCTAGCAACCTTCTCTTTTAATTCACCATCATGTCCATGGACAATAAATACCTTATTATTTGCTGTTCTTTTTTTCGTACCAGGAACATTTTCGCTTTCATCCTCAAAATCACCAATATATCTTTCAAACTCTTTTTTCGTAGTCTCCAAATCTCGTACATATGGCTTATGCCAATCTGTATTTCCCACAAAAACTGTTGGACAAAATGGCCTGCTATTAAAGTTCCTAAGTTGTATACTTCTTTCTCCATATAAACCAGATAAACAAAGCTGTACGTCCGTTTTCCATGCTTTAAAATCACTGTCACTATAATTTTTTTTATTCTTTAATTCGTCAATTTCATTGCATAATTTTATCAATTTGTTTTGTAAATTCACTGTTTTCCCCTTCTATCCTATCTTTGCCTATAAAGCATCTTAACGTGAAAAAGTTCATGAAGTAACACTTCAGCTTTTAGCAGTTCACAGATATTCTTTATTCAGGTAGAGCAGAGGGATTCGAAGAGATCTTTTCCCAACAGAGCTCTTCGAATCTCCTTCAAGACATACCGCCCAAGCACTCTTTTACCCGATTTACTTTTAGATATTATTTTGTGATAAAATAGATGAAATATCTGAATATTTTTACACATTCACACTGTATTTTTTCACCTAATATTTTCCAAGAAAACCCTGAAACTCTATAAGGCTCTTATTTCTACTCTTTTTATTGTTTATCCCTTCCTATAAAAGTTATCCAACATTGTCTGTTAGACCTATCTTTTTCACGAATTGACGAGTTCGTAGAGCCTGATCCCTTTTAGCTAATCTATCCTACGTTTCGTTTTCATTAATTTTTACTTAATAGATTGCCATTTAAGTAATTGAAATTCAAGAATTGACCATTTTTAAATTCAATATGTTCGATATCTTCAGGTTTAATATTATCAATTATTATTTTTATTGCACGCATCGAATTTTGATGACAAATAATCAACACATTTTTTTCCAGTGCAAGTAAAGGAGTTATTACTTCATCAAGAAACTGATAGACTCGTTCACAAACATTGTACAACGACTCTCCTCCAACAGGTGTCTCCGACCACCCTCTACGCCATGCGAGTAGTTGTTGTTTTCCATATTCTATTTCAACTTGTCGCTTATTGCGACCTTCAAGAATCCCATATGACCGTTCATTTAATCTCTTATCTGAAAAAATCGGTATATACATTTCTCCTACACTATTATTTTTCCAAAAATCCCCCGCAAAAACAGGATATCGACACTTCTTCGCTTCATAGTATGCCTGCATAAGAATAGCTGCAGTTTCTTTTGTACGCAATAATTTCGAAGTAAAAACTACATCTATGTCTTTAGCATATATCGAATCAAGCATATCCAATGCCTGATTAATTCCATCAGACGATAACGGTATATCCATGCAACCTGAAAATATATTCTCATAATTAAAAATAGTTTCTGCATGACGACCTACAATTAATTCAGACATACTACCTCCACTTCATACACTTGCATACATATTTATAAATATCTGTAACACTCATATTGTCACAATCGATTATATAGCTTTTTTTAGAAAAATCATTAATATGATTAATATAACTTTCCCTTAATTTATAATAATACTTTTCCAATCCAATATCTTTACGTGTAAATGGACTTTCAATAGTTCTTTTTATAATTGTTTCTAATGAAACGTCTAAAAAAAATGTTACATCTGGTATAATTCCTCTAGATGAATAATCAACTATCGTTTTTACAATTGACTGATCAATTCCATATCGAGCATTAAAATATGAAAATACTGATAGAGAGAATCTGTCTATTAAAATATCACCATGTAAAGACCGAATCATATAAGATTTATCGGATAAAAGTGTGCTATATAATAAGAATTCCGTATCACTATCAAATTTCTTGATATTCTCAACAGGTCCTGTCACCGTCTTAATACGCTGTGCTACTATACTACTTTTTTGCAATCTATTAGCAAGAGTAAAATTCTGTTCTTGTTCTATCAACTTACACAATGAACTTTTTCCTGAATTAGTAATTCCTTCAATGCAGATAATCATATAATATCCCTCCAAATTTCTTGTTGCATACGTATACTGCAACAGACTTTTTCAACTTGATTATGTAAAGTTTTAGAATTACTGTTATATTTTATTTGTTCAATTTCATTTGTATCGCTATTGATATAAACAATCGCCCCTCCTATATCTAATGGTATTTCTGATATTTCAGGAATATTAAAAGTTTCCATAATATGATTATATATGCTCATAGAATCCGCTTGTGTCTCTGCTTTTTTTTCTGCTCTTTTTCTTTTACTAATTCTAGCTTCTACTTTATCAAGGTTCGGGCAGTAGCAATAAAGCCAAATCATCTCTGGGAAATCTCTTTTTTGGCGAATCATTGCGTATATCTTATTTCTTCGTTCAAATCGGTGAAAAGAAGCATCAATAAGAACATCCATCTCGTCAAGACGTTTATATGCCTGCTCAATTGCAATACCGTAAGCCTCATCCCTTAACCTTTCATTCAAGCTGTCATTTGTAGAATAATTTTTAACAATATCCCTTTTGATTTGTCCTTCTTCAATATATATAAAATCAATTGCTTTATCCTCTAATAAGTATTTAGAAAGTGTTGTTTTCCCAGCAGCTGTATGTCCAAGTGTTGCATATAAAAAACGATTATTCATTTTTATCTCCTTTTTTATCATATTCTGTAAACAATCCATTTTTTCGAGCCTGTGAATTCAAATCCTTAACTTGAGCTTTTTTAACTCTTTCAGGAATATTTAAAGAATTTATTGCCAAATCGTCCATTGATTTTCTAATATCTTCAAGTTTTCTTTCAAGTTCCTTTTCAGTAATTTGATCTAAAGCCATCAGATGTTCTAATTGTCTTCTTATAGCACCATACTTTGCAGAAATTGATTTATATTTTTCTGATTTTTCATAAAAACGAAAAAATGTTTGTAAAGCTGAAAGAATTGCAACTAAAATACTAAGGAACCCTGCCACATATGTTATAATAGTTGTCGCAGTTGATGGCATTTGCTGTGTTACAGTTTGCTGATTAATTTGAGCAAAAAAAGTCGATGACACAATTGCACTTAATACAATAGATATAATACCAACAATATAATGATACCTAAGATAAATATTACCCGTAACATAATTAAGTCTCTGACTTTGACGACATCTTCTATGCCAATCAGCAATAAGAACTTTTTTTTTATCATTCATATTTTATACCTAATCCTTCTAATAAGTTTCTCACTTTTGCTTCAATATAATCTGAAAAAACAAGTCGATGTTTTTCTGGTTGGTAAATAAGTTGCCCCTCCCTATTTTTTTTAAATACCGCTTCCAATTTAGGTTTTTCAAAAAAGCCTTCTACTGGACCTATATATCCTTGACGAGTGTAAGCTCCCGAATCTACTTGATAATAAATCATTAACAATGTCATAAACATATCAATACTCACTTTTGCTTCAATAAGCATCATCCGAATTCGGTATATTGCTTCATCCAATTCAATTTTTCCACGTATATACAATCCTAAAGGATCATCAGAAATAAGTGCAATTGCAATTTTATACTCGTAATCAGTAAACGTGAGCTGTTGCTTATACTTTTCAATCATTTTTACTGTATATTCCCATTGTTTTTCTTTCTCATTGTTAAGTAGTGAATACGGCTTTCCAATATCATGTAAACAAAGTAATAATCTAAATGCCGCTATTGAAAATTCTTTATCACAATAATCTAACGAAAAAAACTTCTCAAACATTTGACATACCATAATGGTATGTTCTTCTAGATTGTAACTTCTTTTTCTTGAATTTAAGAGTGAATATGCATGGCAAAATTCTGGGATATTTTTCAACACATCAATTGTTTCCTGACAATCATATGTCGAACCTAATAATGCCGTATTTAAAAGTAGTCTAATGTTTTCTGAATTTTTCATTGTGTTCTTGTATGATGTTGTCAGAAGCAAAAACAACATACTTCCTCCTTTCCTATTCTGTCAAGCCTAAATCTATTGATTTTACTGGCTTTGACGATTTTTATTTACCTCAAAACAAAAGCCGAGAGTGATGGATATCGTAGTATCATGTACCGAATAGCTGATAAATGGGTATAGTTTATAAAGCATCCTTATTGTTTGTTTTATAAAGGCTTTTTTCCCTCTGATCAACTATGATGATGAACCTTCCGTGTCTATGGGGATCGTGTCCCAACTTCCTTCGTCACATCTACCATACACTGAGTGTCAGCCAAGCTCCTAAACAGGGTCATGCCCCACGGAAAAAACCGATGCCGGCTACAGCTCTTGTTTTTATGTTTGATTGTTACTGACCTGCATTCACCTATCGTGGTACTGATTTACTCAGTGGACGCTGCGCCACTACAGTCTCATGTTGGTCTTTTGCAGATGCAATCCCTTTCAGACTCCGGCATTTACGGATTTCTGTTCCAGAACCCTGTCCAGTCTCCGATACCTTCCATCAGCCACTTGACAGAGTTCTAGATTGTGTGTTACTTGTGTGTTTTTGTTTTCTATGCTGCCATCGATCTCTGTGCTTCTGCCGGGCGCTTGATACCTTTCAACAGTTTCTGCGGATCATAAGTCGTCCCTGTCTTCAGGATAGTGTAAATCACTCTCAGTATCTTGCAGGCTATCACAATCAATGACTGCATCTTTTTCAATGGATTCTTGAGTCGCGTTGTATAATACTCATGCGCTGTTTGAATTCATCCGCATGCGACACTGCTGACTTTGCTGCCTGAAACAGCCACTAACGAAGTCTCTTACGTCCTCTGTGGCTGATCTTTGTCTGTCCTTTATGCTTGCCAGAATTACACGCCACCAGACCCATCCCACTTAACTTCTGAATTTCCTTCACATCATCAAACCTGCTGACATCACCCATTTCTGCCAGTATTCCAGACAGTATGTTTTCACCTACTCCGTTGATTGCCAGTATGTTTTCGGCATACGGTATTTCCCTGCATTTCCTGTGTAAAGAACTTTCAACCGTTGCAAGCTGCTCGCCCAGTTTCATTATCTGTTCTGCATACCATTTCACTCCTCCTTCTTCTAATCCATAAAACTATGGCATATACCGTCAGAAAATGGATTATCCACTTATTATTTAACTTTCTACTGTTTTAATTGGACAAACCTTAATACATTGATAGCAACAAACATACTTATTTTCATCAATCTGCGGATATTCAAATTCTTCTTCATCTTCTACCATAGAAATTGCTCTTCTCAAACAAATTGCATTTTTTGTGTACCTGACACCTCACATTGTTTGAAATACTCGGAAGCGTAACGATGTAAATGCTCCTTGTCGTCTGGAAACAGGCGGCAGCTCTAGATGTATCTCATTTTTTGTGTGCCTGACACCGCACGCTTACTCGTCTGCTCTGCTAATTTTTCTATAATTTCATCCATATGCTCTTTCCTTTCCAATTTGATCTTATTAAATCTTCTTTTTTACACCCAATATTAAAATTCTCTGTTCAATATAAAAAAAGTGGATAATACATCTTAAAAATCGTTTTTACAATTTCTCAGATTTATCATTCACTTCTTTAAGCACAAACCACCACTTGAAGTGATGATTTGTGTTTAACTTATTCTAATTACTAATCCATTTTATAAATTCTTCTGAAAATTTTCATTTGGATTTTCTTCTTTTTATCGCATTTTTTGTGTGCCTGACACCAATAGTAGGTTAATGTCTTTTAGGACACAAACGAGAGTTAATTATTACAGAAGTTCACACACTACCTTTTAGCCCTATTATAGCGCATCTGAGAAACAATCATCTTTGTAGCATCAAAGTTAGTGAAAAATTTCCAGTGCCTGACCCCTTCTATTCCCCTCCAAAATTATTATCACCCCAAGAAGGTATGATGTTTGCAAGAATAACTTTTACCTGATTTCTAAAATACAGTTTGGGATAAGCTCTAAACACTGCTCTATGAAAACTTTTCTTCTTAATTAGTTCGTTAAAAAAAGTACCCCGCTGTACTGGTGCAATTGATGGATGCATTAGCTGATGATTCGACTTAATTGCTTTTTCAAGATCCACTTTCAAAATAGTTACATCAGATTCATTTAATAATTTCATTCCTTTTTCAGTCTGACAAAGAGCTAAAGAAACTCCTTTCTGCATCTCATCTTTTCCTACACTGCTCTTCCACGAATCACCGATAGTAATATCAGATACTCTTTCAGTTCGCGCAAATTTGCACGTATAACAATTTTCTGTATAATCTAAACTTTGCAAGAATGCATAACTATACCAATCAATCGTTCGTTTGGGTACAATCATACGATTTTCAGCATATAGTCTAAAAACCGTTTTCTCTCTAAAAGCAATTGACTTCAACTTTCGAATGTCAATTTTCTTTTCCCGTAAGTAAGTATCTAATAATTTTGAAGAAGGTGTACCGTGACATATCAAATCCACAGTATAAAGAAGGTTATCATATTTTTTGCCAATATACTTCTTCACTGCTGCAACTTGACATGGTAGCCCTAAAAAAAGCACTTTTTGTCCTCTGTTTAAGTAATCTTTAATCTGCCCATAAATCCGTTCCGGATTACTTTTAACATACTTTGATCCTTTAATAAACGAAAGATCCTCTACTCGATCAATAAATTCAAACCTAAATTCACCGTTACGAAATACACAAGAACAAACAACACCATTCAATTCTATCATTCGTTTAGCAAGCATGCTTCCAAAACCACCTGATGAACTTGCTGCTCTATCTTCTGGATGTTCAGCCCACCCTTGATACCACGCAATAGGCGAAATGAATTCACTTTCGCTATTGTTCTGACAAACCCTCTCACATACTCTACAATTTATACATTTTTCAGGATCAATCACAGCATTGAAAGCAATAATTCCATCATTTATTTTTATTGCATTTTGAGAACAGGCTTCTACACAAGCCATACACCCAGTACACTGATTCTCTTTGCACACATATTTCATTATTTATTTCCTCTGCTTCCATATCATTCTTATTTGACAAGATGAATTTTCTTCAATATAGTTTCCATTACCGTAATAGCAATATTTCTGTTACAAAATAGCATAAATAAAAATTCAGAAACAAGAATTAAACTACAAATCATTCCGTCAAAATATTCACTAATTACCATAACAAATAAAGCCATCCAGATGCACCAATGGTCTTTTCTCAACACGTTTAGATTAATATATTTTCTGGTATCAATTATCCGGTATACAAATACAACAAAATAGCTTACACATGTTGCAATTGCAGCCCCATTAATCCCAACAACAGGTATTAAAATAAAATTCAATACAATATTAGTAATTGCTCCTGACAATGCTGAAAACATATTCCCTATCATGTTTTTTTCAACATAATATGAGGTTCCTGTAAATGTTGCCAAGGTCATAAATACATATCCTAAAATCAAAAAAGGACTAAATTGCCACGAACTATAATATGGTGTTGACACATATATTTTCATAAAGGGTTTTAGTATAAGTAATAACCCCGCAGCGGTCAGTGTTACAAACCTTACATACGCATCGTACATTTTTCTATTATAGGATTCTCTATCAGCACTGTCATTTTCTCTAATTGCAGAATATTGCCATGCTTGCATGAAAATAGTACTTAAAGTACTCATCAAAGATGGGAGTTTATATGATACAGTATATAAACCATTGGCAGATATACTTATCATCTTTGATACCATCAAACGATCTGATGAATTTGTGATCCACCACAAAAGAGAGTTAGGAACCAATGCAATTGCAAATTTCGACATTTCCGCAAAAAGCTTCCTATCAAATTTCAACTTTCCTAACATCTTGTATTGTTTACTAAGTATAAATGCCAGTATTGTTGTAATTATATATGCAACAATATAAGCCTTCAAATAGCCAAATACTTTTTGTTTTAATGCAACAAGAAATAAAATATTAAACCCCGCTATGAAAGCCGTGGTAAGTAAACTACATAATGTGTACGCTTTTAGTTGCTCTCTACCTCTTAAATAATCTGTCAAAACTATATATGTCGCACTTATTACTGTATACGCATATATATATACTGTATATTCTTTTACAATTGAAATTGAGCTTGCAACCGGTAGAATAAACAAGCCAGCAATAACTCCAAATAAAATCCAAATATATGAAACGGTTAATATCTTATTATGTTCCGCTCCTTTGTCTAATGAAAATCTTTTAACTGCTTCACCTATGTTACACATTAAAATCGGTGTAATAACCGAACAAACTGAAAAAATCAAATCTATAGTTCCGTAGTCTTCAGTTGACAAAACATAAGTATATAGCGGAACTAGGAAAAAAGAGATTAACTTCGTTCCAATGTTTCCAATAGCAAAAATTGCTGTATTCTTTGCTAAATATTTTGCTCTGCTCTCACTTTTTCCCATTTTACACCTTCCTATTAATTAGCTAATCTGCAATATTTTAATGAACATTCTCAATTTATCTTTTAACGAAAAATAATGATTTAAAATGTTCTCCCGTAAATAAACACAACTCTTTCTTTTAACTTCTTTTTTCTCATTTACATACAAGCTATCCTCTGTACCAATTAACAAAGTCATTAAATTGGTAAGATTAAAGCACACAAACTTATTTGCTTGTTTCAAAAGATTAGGATAATTATTTTCAATATACATTTTTAATTCTATCGATTGAAACATTAAATCCATCTTCTTCGGTTTAAATCCTTGCTTTGTAATACTACCCTTTCTGATTCTATACTGATAAAAAACATCCGGAATTTGAACAATTTTATTTGCAGCTGAAAAAACACGACTTGTAACTGTGAGATCCTCATGTAATACACCTACTGGGTATCTTATCTCTGTAAAAAGTTTTTTATGGTAAAGCTTATCCCAAGCGGCAGAATCCATATTACGATTTAATAGAATCTCTTCTATTGCTTCTTCGCTGGTATAAATAGTTTGTTTTTTCGCTTGAAACATGACTTTGTGATTTCCATCTTCATCGAAATTATCTCTTGCACAGACTACGATATCGCAATGATTTTGCTCGCATATTTTTATCATTTTATTATACATATCAGTTGCAATATAATCATCACTGTCAATAAAACTAATGTATTCTCCAGTAGCAACACTTATCCCTGCATTTCTTGCATCAGACAGACCTCCATTAGTTTTGTGTATTACAACAATACGCTCATCTTTCCTGGCATATTTATCGCAAATTTGCCCACTAGAATCTGTTGACCCGTCATCAACCAATATAATTTCTAACTGTGAATACGTCTGCGAAATAATACTATCTAAACATTGTTCTAAATATTGTTCCACATTATATATTGGAACTATTACCGAAATCATTTTCACATCTTTTCCCCCCTAAATTTGAATACAATTTTTTTTGATGAATAAGTAGCGCAAATTACCAATAAAGCAATGACATTAGAAGGATATGTAAAACAAAATCTAAAAGAGCTCTGCACAATAGCCACTAATGCAATAATATAAAATGCTGTATATTTTCTCTGTTGATTTCCATCTATTCTTAAATACCATTTTTCAAAAATCATACCAATAATAAAATCAAAAAAGATTACTCCCAATATTCTTCCATCTAAATAGAAAAAGAAAAACTGTGAAACGAATGCATTATATGGTATACTTGCGCCAACATCAAAGTATGGAGACGTATACTTTGCTAAAACATTGTACACTTCAGGATAATCTATAACTCCTAAAAATTGGAATACCATCGCTATAGGCTGAGTGATTCCCATGGTACTTGTTGCACCATATGTTATGTCGTGATTACTTTTCACCAAATCCACAGTTGTACTCATTAAAGAAAATTGCAGTGTAAAATAGTTATAAATAGACTCAAAAATATTACTTACAAAACTTTGTCTTTGAATAGTTAAGAATACACACGCAATTATAATTAAAAAAATGATTCCTCTCATTGTCCTTTTGGTTGATGCAGGCAAAGTTCTCAGGGCTTTCCTGAAATTAGATGTTCGTCCACTTAAAATTAATGCTCCTAATACACATACTAGTAAATTCATAAATATAAGCCTACCACCATTACATAAGGCAGCTGCAATAGACATGTAAATAGAACCAAAAATGAGTAATGTTTTTTTCTCCCCCTTAAACAACTCAGTAAATGCAATTGCTGGTATTGCCAGTGCAATACCATTTGCAAAGAACATATTAAAAATATAATCAGGGAGTCCTGGCGTAATACTTCCTCCAATAACCCAAAATTCTTTTCTCAATAATGAAAAACTTCCAACGCTAAGTAAATAAGGGACAGCTTTTATCATCTTTAAAGTCCAATATGCACTGCCAATAATACAAACTGAATCTATAAAAAGCGAATGAAAATGCTCTGGTTTCTCTATTTTCCTAACTCCAAGCATTTTCCCAAATTTACCGCCTAATGCAAAAAATGCAACTCCAATTATCATGATAATAATCGTCTCAACGGAAGCACGATTAAATCCAGTCCAGTAAAAAGAGCCCGCAAAAAACAACACTGCCCAAAAAGTACAAAAAAGAAATATCGGATTTCTTTTATCTTTACCCCCTATAGCAGCAAATGATATGCAAATTATACCTGCAAGTAATTCCATTGCTCCTCCATTCTAAAACAAGTCATATGCCATAAACCAATTTTCAAATATCACTTTTGCCCTATCATCTCGCCTATGACACTAAGAGACTTTTCTCTCTCTTCTCTCATTATTTTGTTCGATATTGAATAATCAATGGTACATTCTTCCGGCATTGATTCAACTGTTTTAATTCGACTTTCAAGATTTGTTAACTTCAGAATATTCCTAATCCTTGTGCTGAATTGTTCTGGACATACAACACTTATCTGTCGATTCATATTGATTGAAAAAGCCGTTGCATGAAACGAATCAGTAACTACATATTCAGCATGACTTAACCATTGTACAAATTGTTCCGGTGAGGGCAAATATATACTTTCGTGTTTTCTCTTTATAGTTTCCACAAAACCATACTCTACCTTTTTAATTTTTAATCCTTTTTCCAATGCGATTTTTTTCACATATTCATCAAAATTCACATCACCATGTTTTTGATGAAGTTTATAAACAAACAAGTACTTTTCTTTAATAGGTGCTGTAGCTCCTGCCATATTCACCCAAAATTCTCTATCAACCAATAATGTTGGATCAAGAATTACTTTAGATTTTATTCCATATTTACCTAATAATTGCTTTGCTGTTTCCTCACGTACAGTTATGTAATCATAGTTTTGAAGTAATGGTACAGTTTCATCAGCTTCCTCTTGTTGCCAATCTGTTTTACCAATACTTGTTGACAGAGATATTCTTTTTTTACCATTAGGAACATAATCCAAAAAAAACGCCTTTTCCAATCCATTATTCCAGGCACTATTCCACATTTGATCGCTGCCTGTACAATATATGTCTGCAATCGGTGTATCTACCTTCAATTCTTCATTAGAATAATAAGATTTTGATGACAATTTTACTCTACGTTTTAAAAAACTTCTGAATACATATTTTCGGCAAATCTGATCCATTGCAAAAATTGGGATAAACATACTTTTCACAATAGGTGCATGATGGCTAAACTTCCTATTTTTATCTATTCCTGCTTTTATAGTCTGATCACATCTGTAATAATCCACAAACTCCACATCATGTCCTAATTTCCTAAATACTTCTTGTGTTGCACAAGTCTGCAAAACAGTTCCATAGTTTCTAGTATTCAATACCGTAATTACACTTATTTTCACCTGTTCTTGCTCCTTCCGAACATATCATTTATTTTTCAATTCGCTGATAAAGTTTTTTGTAAAAAACAAAGGAAAATGCAAACAAAATCAATTGCAGTTTCTTTTTTTTCTGAATACCTGATTGCAATATATCCAGAATATTTTGTCTCACTTCATTTTGCAGTTTTTTAATAATTTTTGTATCGACTGCATCTGATTTAATCATAAGGTTAGCAACGGACAAATTGCAGTTTACACACTTAAAAGCAACTACCTGCTTTATTATCTGAGGACGATTGTTCTTTATATATTCAACAAGACTATCCCCCATTTCCAATCGATCTAAATCACCACTTTTGTAATTTCCTGTCGTAATTGCACCCGTTCTTTCTTTTAAATACATATAACAAGGTTTTGAAATATACACAGTCTTTTGAGCTTTAAAGATAACTTTATATAATGTGCCTATGTCCTCAAAAAGTTTTCCTTTAGGGAAAAGAACCTCATGAAACAGTTCCCTTTTATATATCTTATTCCAAACACCAACTCTTAAAAATCCATCCGTATTCATCATTCTGCAATAAAACTCATCACTACTTAACACATATGTCAATCCAGTGCTTCCTGATACGACTCGGTTATCGTTTTCATATACATACGCTAAATCACATCCCGCGATTTCTGCTTTTTGATCAATACATGCTGTATAAAGCAGTTCAAACATTTCTTGGCTGACGTAATCATCACTATCCACAAATCCTAAAAACTCTCCAGAAGCTACTTTCATACCAGCATTTCGCGCATCCGAAAGCCCGCCATTTTCTTTATGGATGACAATAATACGACTATCTTGTTTAGCAAATTTATCACATATTATCCCACAGTTATCTGGTGAACCATCATCAACAAGAATAATTTCAATATCTTTTAATGTTTGATTTATCAAACTACAAATACACTTTTCAATATAAGGCTCAACCTTATAAACTGGTACAATAACACTAACTTTTGGCATTACTTTGCTCCCTTATATTTCTTAATTTTTTCCAATATTCCAAGTTTATATAAATAAGGTTTTAAAACACATTTTAGTTTTTGCTTTAAAGATAACGGAATATATTTTTTTACAAGTTCATTTATGCTATAATTGTACATTTCCGATAAGAAAAGGGTCCTTTTTTTGTTTTCAGGCGAGCTTGAAATAAGTTTAGATGGCATAGGACCTCCATTTATAATTAATGCTTCTTTTATGTCAACCTTTTGTTTTACCAGTATTTCATCTAAATTTCTCAATATTTCCTTACCTTTTTCAGAATGAACTAAAAGCAAAGAACACCCATTTGATTCAGAAAAATCAGCACCAAGATTAGATACACTCCAGAAATCACCAATGCTAAAATCAGAATATTCATGGTGAACCGTTTTAAAATGGCAATCATAGCAACTCGGTCTAAAAATATAAAACTTAGAAAATGCTGTCCAATATAAATCTGTATCATGATCTTTATGACTTGATTTACTATTTTTAAAATACACTGCCATACAAGCGCTATTATATCCGTATGTCTTTTCTCTAAAACTTATCCTATCAATATCTGCCTTGTATTTCTTCTTATTATATTCAACGTATATATCCCAATATTTGGGCGAACCAACACCATGACAAAAAACATCAAGTACAACTAATGTGGCATATTCCTTCGTGCCCAAATATCTTCTTAAACCTGCACATTGACACGGAGTCCCAGTATATAATACCCATCTTTCTTCTTTTAATAAGTTTTCTATCTCTTTATAAACACTCCCTTGAGATGACTGAACATATTTTGATCCACGATATTTTCCAAGTTGCTCAACATTATCCGACGAAGAATGCACTATCTTGCAATTCTGATCTATTTCAACGCCGTATACCACGCCACCATTAGCAATTATCCATTTAGCTATTGCTGTGAAAAATCCTCCACTTGTGCTGTTTTCACGAACTTCTGAATCTTTAATAAACGCTGCATATGCTTCTGGCAGTTCTGATGATTGTTCAATAACTTTATTTGTCCAATCATTAATAGATATCTGTGCATCATCGAAATGTTCATTCGCAACTGTATTTTGAACCGGACAGACTTTTTCACACAAATGACAATCTACACATCTTTTTTCATCGACTTTCGGATAAAGAAAACCCTCTGAATCGGCCTCCATTGATATGCATTTTTTAGGACAAATATTCATACAAGCTGAACAACCACAGCAGCTTTCTTTTTCCGATATTCGAATCATTACTCTCCTCCTGCATTTAATGCATTAATCAAATAACCCATTGATTTTTCCCTTAAATCAGTAAGCGCAACGTTTGCGTGTTCAAAATCAATGTTTTTCAAATCGCTCTCGCTAAGTTCAGATTTATCCTGAAACAGTCTATTTCCTAATCCAATCAATTTCAAAAACGAATAGAGGCGCGAATTTGTAGAATCAGCACTATCTCCCGCATATCTACTAAAAGTAAAAAAAGTCTTCTGGTACAATGTAGAAAACACTGTTCCATGAAAAGAGTCAGTACAAACATAGGTCGCATTACTAATTAAATTCACAAATTCTTTCGGTCCTATTCCATTTAGTGATAAATCGCCAAATCCAACATCAGCTTTAACAAATTCATCGACATGAGGAATTGTTACAATCTTTAAACCAGTTTTCTTTGCAAGTGTCTTTGCAAATTCACGATATCCTCCAATTGCACTTATGAAATAACAAAAAATATAGTCATCTGATACAATTCTATCGCCACGCATCTCATCCCAATTATTTTTTGCCATAAGTATAGTTGGATCTACAACCATAGGCACATCTCTGCCAGTGAGTTGTTTAATAATCCTACAACCTGCATCTTCTCTTACCGATATATAGTCTATCCGTTTTAAATAATCTGCTGTCTTTTTCTTCTGGTTATTTGGAATTTTTGCCACACCAAAGCTTGGAGCATATGTGATTTTTTTTATCTCATCCGGAACAAATGTCATAGTGTAAAAATCCCCACCGAGATTCATTGGATTCCACACCTGATCGCTTCCCAGAATAAAACAATCATATTTATTACATGCTTCAGTAAGTTTTTCTCTTCCTCGATATGTGTCAGAAAAATGAAGATTTTCAGATATAAATTCCGTAAATGCAGTTTCTCTTGTCAACAGTACGTTTTTATAGGTTTCATTTTGAAAAACTTTACAATACAAATCTTTGCACTTCATTTTTACAGTTGCTTTCAATAATGGAACATAAAATAATCTCTGTGCCTGCTTTATATAATTGGTTTTTTTATATCGAATTATCTCTGTTGAATGTCCCAATGATTGTAACACGTTCTGCAAAGCATAAGCCTGAAGAATACTTCCATAATTATGATTATATACAGATAGTAATCCAATTTTCTTTTTACTCATCCTCTTTCGCTCCTATTTCAAGAATTGCTTGCCCCATTATTTCATAGTCCATTTCCGGAAAGAAAAATGATTTTTCATATCCTTCTAATATTTCTCTACTAAATGGACAATCCGCAGCAATAATCGGTGCACCAGTCATCCGTGCTTCTAACAACGGAAGACCAAATGATTCTACATATGATGGAAACAACAAAACTGAATTTGCATATCTATCAAAGACTTCGCTTCTCGGCACAGGACCATTAAAAATCACATTAAGATGATTTTTCTCTGCATATTCCTCCAAAGACTGTGTATAAACACTTTCGTCTGCTTTAATAGTCAAAAACAATTCGTAATCACGCAATCCATTTTTTACTGCATAATTTAATGCCTGAAGCATTGTCATATGATTCTTATATGTAAAAGCAGTTGCTGGATAAAAGAATTTTCTTCTACTCTCTTTTGTATCCTTCCAGACTCCAATATTATTCATAGAAATATTAGGAGTATCTAATACTATTCTCTCAGCCTTTACTCCTGCTTTTTTTACTAATGCTTCTTTCATCCACCCAGTCTGAACTATTGTTTTTTCTACTTTTCGTAAAGATGCAAAGATTCTCTTACTGAGTACATTTTGATAAAGCCAAAGTTTTTTTCCATCTTTCTTAATATCAAACTTATGATCCGTAAGAATAAACGGAAGATGCAAATAGACATATTGTTCTTTCTTAAAAAAACTAATACCTTTGTTCTGAAGAGAAAATACTTTATCCGGACAATATTTTCTAAGTATTTTTCTAGTCGTAATATTATCAAAGAACAACCGATATCCCCAATTTTTCTTTACCCAAGAATATCTAAGCACAGTTATTGTATCTGTATTCTGATAATACGGTGTACTAACAGCAAAGACCCACTTAATACTCTTATCAGGATAATCTTTAATCTGAATATATAAGTCATCTAAAATTGCCAACGCACCGGATTCACTTGCATGAACATCATAAATAAGAATTGTACTATTTGCTTTCGGCTCAATAATATCAAGCAGCGAACTTTTATCCATCACTTTTTCCCCTCATACTTCTTTATCCATTCTATTGTAGCCCTAGTCCCTTCAAGCCGAGTGTATGGTGTCTTCGGTGCAATCTTATATGTATTCCTCATATCGTTTATACCATCATTCGTCATATTTCCAAATCTAAAAGACTGCATTGGAAAGTGAATTTTAAACAAACCTAAAAAATCGCCAAACTTAGCAAGACATTTTACAAACCATACAGGCATTGTGGGAACTTTAAATCCAAGCTCATTAGCAATTTCATCAGCCCATTCATTTATCTCATAAGCTGGCTCATCGCCGATGTAAAAAACTTTATTCTCACTATCCGATGTTTCCGTAAACAGCAGTTGCTCAATTTGATAAATTGCATTTCCGATATAACCGTATGTTTTATGACACTTGATGTGTCCAATATGGAAATACATTCTACGCATAACCATATCAAAAAAATTTCGGTACGGAACACCAAACCAAGGTCCCCAGATAGATGTAGGTCGAATAATACACCAATCACATTGAGGTTCATTACCCCACACACGAATTTCAGTTTCAACCTTACTCTCCCCATATTTAGTATGTGGGCAGTAGTCGTGTTGATTTTTAATTTGATAGCCGTTTCTCGTTACAAACTTAGAAGAAGTTACTATCACCTTTTTCAAATTCGGACATTTATGGACAATATTCATGAGATTTTCTACACCTGTAACATTTGCATCATAATCATCTAAAGTTTTTCCATCCAGATCAGTACGTGCAGCAAGATGCACCAAATAGTCAGGATTAAAATCCAGTACCGCTCTTTCAAATGGACTATACTCCGTAATATCTACATTTTTCCAGAGTGATTTTCTTTCTGGAATTTTAGGTTTATTAAAGTCAATATTAAGCACTTCATACCCTTTTGAAATAAAATCTTCCATTAAGTTTGTACCAATAAAACCGGATGCTCCGGTTATCAATATTTTCATAATATACTCCTAACCTTTTGTATCGTTATAATGGCTAACAATTAAGAATCTCTTCCGCATACTTCTTAACTGATGCTTCTCTGGTGAGATTAGCAATCAAATAATCATGTCCTCGCTGCCCCATAGAAATGAGTTCACTATCACCGGCATGATTTATAAACCATCTGATATTCTGTTCAACAGTATCGTAATCTCCAGGCTCGCAGCAAAGTCCTCCCTGCGTTTTATCAATCAGCCAACGTACTTCTGTTCCATCTTCTAAAACGCCAAGCACAGGCTTCGCACAGGCTGCCAAGCCATAATACTTTGAAGGACAGCTAACTCCTTTTATCCCCTTCGCATTGACACACCAATGTACATCCCCTGCATTCAGACTATAGATTAAGTCAGCCTTATCCTGATATGGAATAAAGACTACGTTATCCATGTGATGTTCCCGTTGATACTGAACTACCTTATCCAATACGGACCCTGCACCAACGAATGCGAATACAACTTCCCTTCCATCAGCAGTCTTGGTACCCGGCTTGAACTTCTCGATTACCTTCATCAGATTCTCTAAATCATAATAGAGTCCAATATTTCCGCTATACATAATGATAAATTTATTTTCCAAGCCATACTTTTGCTTAAACGCCAATACCTTTTCATTATCCGACGGTAATGGATAAATCTCTTTTTCATCAATCCAGTTGTTGATCAAAGCGCACTTCGGAACTTTCTTTCCCTTGAATCTTTCTTCTACTGTCTCGACTAGATCCCGACCAACTGTAATAATCAAGTCACTTCTCTTGCAACTGAACTTGTCAAACCACATCATGGCATCGGTGATAAATTTGCTCTTGGTATAACCAACCGCCAGCACCTGTTCCGGGTTAAAGTCCTGAATGTTGTAGATGAACTTAGCATGTTTTACCCACTTGCCCCAGACACCCAACAAGCCGCCAAGGATCGGCGGCTGAGAAATGGAAAACACATAGTCCATCTTACCTACCTTAAAGGTCGCACCTATTGCTCCAAAGAAGTAGGAGACAATGTTCTTCACACGACTCTTCTTATTGGTCTTGCTGAACTCCGGCACCCGGATTCTCAGCACCTTCACGCCGTTGATTTCTTCTTCGTAATACTTCTGTGTCTTATACTTGTCTTCAATAATTCCTAAGTAACTCGGCACCACACAGATAACTGTGATGTTAAACTTATCCAGCATCCCCTCCGCCAGTTCACGGAGTATCTGCCCCGTTGATGCAGTGTCTGGAATATAGTAATGAGCATAAATTAGGAGATTCTTCTTATTTGGCATTTTGTTATATTCCCCTTACTTTTTCAATCATCATTAAATTTTTATACCTTCCTCACAACTTCCAGCCCCACCGTAACCTTCATCTTCCTTCCCAGAAACTCCAGTTCCAGCACGGCTGTCCGTTTATGCCGGTCGATCTTCATGACCTTTCCCTGATAATCTTTCAGAGGTCCGTCTGTTACAACCAACTCGGATCCAACCAGATATCCTTCGGACATCTTCAGAATCCGCTCTTCCCCCGTATATCTCTGAAGGAATTCTACTTCCTCCTGATACAACGGAATTGCTCCGTCATCATCACCTAGTGTTTTTGCGAACTCCGGAATTCTTTTCAGAAGCTTTTGGAGTTCCTGAGGATGGTCACTGACAAAGAAGAGGTATCCGGGCAATAAATGAGCCAGCTGTTTTGTTGGCTGGCCTTTTACTTTTCTATATTTTTCATACGTTGGGATAAAGCATTCCTCGTATGCATCCGGATGATAATGACGGAATGTCTTACATAACTCCAGAACTCTGTCTTCCTGTCCACTTCGCACCCATACTGCATACCACATAACTTTATTCACTCAACTTTCCCTGATTTTAAGTGTGCTTCGCCATATCACAGGGAATTCATTGAATTTATCATTTCTTTCTCTGTGACTCTCTTCTTTCCCTATGACCATATACACTGGAAACGCGGCGACGCGACGATTTCTTCCTGTATAATCCTGCCTGCCGCTTATCTAATTCTTATAAACTGCAAGGAATCATTTCTGTCCATCTCAACTAGTCTTAATTTCCTGACATCCTGCTTCTACCTGTAATTCTCCGTTCACTTTCCGAACATTGAATACAAGCGGATGTTCCTTTCCCCACTGGGGGTCTTCCTGATCTTTCTGATTCCATTCCTTCCATATATTAATAAAACTGTTATGGATCAGATTTTCTGCTTCCAGACGCGCCTGAACTGCTTCGTCATAATCTTCAAAGAGTCCGACATAATACCGCTTCCCTTTGAATCCGATATCCACACGGTAACGGTTGCTGTTCTTCAGATAAAAGACACCTCGGAAACCACTTTCATTGTCTCTTCGTTTCTTTCTCTTCTCCAGAACTTCCACACAGGTTCCATCAACAAGATGTCTTCTCTGTGCGATCTGCTTCTGGTTCTTGTCTTTCAGGCATCCACAGCTTCTGTTATTGCCATCCATCAATGCACCTGCTGATACATCAATCTCATTTCCACATTCACAGACACAATGCCAGTACACAGAGCCTCTATGGTCTCTGCGTTCTGTCGGATACATGGCAGTAAGTAGTCCAAACTTCTGTCCACTTAGATCTCTGGGTTTTCTTCCCATACTCATTCCTATCCTTATTCTGTTTTTGAATTTCGTAGAGTATACAACTCTACGAATTCCTTTATAGTTAATTTACGGTTTAAAAAGACTTTAATCAGTGATATCTTACTCTCATTATACGTTCAAGTCAAGGAAGAAATGTCGAAATTTGTGCATTCTTATCAATAATACGCGAAAATTTAATCGTTTTCATCACACAGCACTGCTTATTTTTTGTGATTATTGACTTATTTACCGTCAAAAAAATGGTCAAAATGGAGGAGAAAAATATGCCACGAAGAGGAGAAAATATTTACAAAAGGAAGGACGGTCGCTGGGAAGCCAGATACATTTATTCATTCAAAGAAGATGGTAGTCCCAGATACCGTTCTATCTATGCAGCAGATTATTTAACTGTTAAGAAAAAGCAAAATGATGCAAAAAGAAAAATGGATCCACGTCTTTTTCAAAGTGTCCGTATGAAGAAGAACATTTCCTTTTACGGACTGCTCTGGCTGGAACGGCTGAAGTCTTCCAGCAAAGAATCTACTTATGTAAGGTACCATTATCTTTTCAGCCACTATATCAGTCCTATGATTGGTGATCGCCTTGTCTATACGTTCAGTAATAAAGATTGTGAAGTATTTCTGAACAAGTTGTTGCTTTCAGGAAAAAGTGATGGTTCCGGATTGGCTCCGAAAACAGTTACCGATATCCGTTCTGTTGTCAAATTAATATTAAAAACTGCTGAAAAGGAAGGGGAACTGTCTCTTTGTAATCCGGAACTTTGTCCTGTTAAGCCCGTCAAAAAACCGCTTCGGATTCTCTCTTTAAAGGAACAGCAGGCCTTGCAGGACTATTTATTGGGGAATCTGACACATAAAAACATCGGAACACTGATTGCACTATATACAGGAGTACGTCTTGGGGAACTTTGCGCAATGCAGTGGAAGGATATTCATTTTCAGGAACAATATCTAGAGATATCTAAGACTTTACACAGAGTTAAGGATCACACAGATGATTCCGAACATAATACAAAAATCATTATCACGCCACCAAAAACAGAAAGCTCCATCCGTAACATTCCGATTCCGGATTTCCTGTTTGAGATCTTGCAGCAATACGTCCAATCTCACAAGATAGATCCCGAAGCATATATTCTCACCGGAAAGAAGATGAGTTTTCGCGAGCCACGATCGATCGAATATTATTTCAAAAAAACTTTGAAAAAATGTCAGATCGAACCACTTCATTTTCATTGTCTGCGACATACTTTTGCAACCCGTTGCGTAGAACTTGGATTCGATATGAAGACATTAAGTGAGATTTTAGGACACTCCAATATTAACACAACTCTAAACCGGTATGTACATCCTTCTATGGAGCAGAAACAGCAAAACATGGATAAGCTAAACGCTGTATTTACCGTCAAATAATTGGTCATATCTTTTAAAAACCCCATAAATTCAACTTAATTTCATTTTTTTCGTAGAGTTGTATACTCTACGAAATTTATAACTGTCCAGAGCCAAGCAAAATTTCAAAAAACAGGTTTAAAATGCATAGCATTTTGGAGGTTGGCTCTGGCCAGTTACCATTTTCCCTTATATATAAAAAGAGCCTTAATATCTTCCGCAATACCCTCGTATCGTTCAGATATTAAAGCTCTTTTTATTCCTTTTATTTTTCTTTTCTTATACCACAGCTTCTATGATCGTCTTAGAATCCACTTCTACCTGCTGCACTCCGATTTCTTTCTTCTGATTTTTCTGTCTTGTTCTGTAAAAAATACATTTTATCGTCCACTCTCCGCCCTGCCCTCCTTGAATTTTCTCCTGAAAAATGGTATAACGTTAAATGTATAATGATTAATCTGTTAATTCTAATTAATCAATTCGCGTTACTGTCTGATTTCTTAAGACGGTTAAAAATTAATTCACACTGAGGAGAAGAAAATGACAAACATCGAAATGTTAGAAAACACACTCCCGATTGCACCTCTGAAACTGATTGCTATGGAGAGCTGCAAACCTCTGGGACAGAAGGTAAATGATTATATTGTTTCCTTCCGTGAGAACACAATCAACGAAGTAACAGAATCCCCACTTTACAGAAACTATAAGGCCAACAATTACCAGGTAGACTGTAGTTGTCCGAGATTCGGTTCCGGTGAAGCTAAGGGTGTCCTGAAAGAGACAATCCGTGGTACTGATCTTTTTATCATGACTGATGTATGCAACTACAGCCTGACTTACACAGTAAACGGACATCTCAACCATATGTCTCCGGATGACCATTATCAGGATCTGAAGAGAATTATCGCTGCTGCAACAGGTAAGGCTCGCCGTATCAATGTTATCATGCCTTTCCTTTACGAAAGCAGACAACACAAGCGTACAAGAAGAGAGTCTTTGGACTGTGCTCTTGCACTGGAAGAACTGGACGCAATGGGCGTCTCCAACATCATTACATTTGATGCTCATGACCCACGTGTACAGAATGCAATTCCACTTAGTGGATTTGACAGCTTTAACCCACAGTATCAGTTCTTAAAGGCACTGTTCCGTGCAGTACCGGATCTGAAAGCTGACAAAGAACATCTGATGATCATCAGCCCGGATGAAGGAGCTATGCACCGTGCAGTTTACTTCTCTAATGTACTTGGTGTTGATATGGGTATGTTCTACAAACGTCGTGACTACTCTACAGTTATAAACGGAAAGAATCCAATCGTTGCCCATGAGTTCCTCGGTGATGATGTGACAGGAAAGGATGTTCTTATCGTTGACGATATGATCTCTTCCGGAGAAAGTATGCTTGATGTTGCAAAACAGCTGAAAGAGCGTAAAGCCGGACGTGTCTTTGTATGTACAACATTCGGACTGTTCACAGACGGATTTGATAAATTCGATGAGTATTACAATAAGGGATATATCAGTAAAGTTATTACAACAAACCTTACATATCTCCCACCGGAACTTTATGAGAAGCCTTACTTTGTAAAAGCTGATATGAGTAAATTTATCGCACTGATCATTGATTCCCTGAACCATGATGTGCCGATCAGCTCTGTTATCAGCCCGACAGATAAGATTCATGCTCTTCTTGAGAAGCGTGAAAAAGGACTTCTGTAAAAATCCATAAAAATACCTGCAAGATGTCAAAATTGATATCTGCAGGTATTTTTTTAATACTTAAATTATTTTATTTCATCTCCGCAACACGGTCCTGAATCGTCTTATTGAAATTCTCAATCTGTCTGGAATAAGGCTCATTCATGAACTTGCTGTTCAGCATGAAGTCTGCTGTTGCAAGGTTGTTCGCAACCGGAATATCATATACTACTGCGATTCTAAGAAGTGCCTTAACGTCCGGGTCATGTGGCTGTGCCTCTAACGGATCCCACAAAAAGATCATGAAATCAATCTGTCCTTCTACAATCTTCGCACCGATCTGCTGGTCTCCACCAAGTGGACCACTGCAATATCCTTTTACCGGAAGTCCTGTTTTCTCTGCGATCAGACGGGCTGTTGTTCCTGTTCCGCAGAGGAAATGTCCCTGTAATACTTCTTTATTTTTATCGCACCATTCAATCAGTTCTTTCTTCTTTCCATCATGGGCTACAAGTGCAATGTGTTTTGCTTTTCCAATTTCCATTGTTACAAAATTATCTGTAAGCATTTTTGTGTCCTCCTTCACGTCTTCCTGTTGTTGATTTTTTTATCTTCTTCAACAGTTTTTCCTCTGATGTCTATTATATTTTCTTTTCCCTGTTACCTCAACCTGTTTTGTTGATTCTTAACAGAATTTTTACGGTTATCATTCACAGATTTTTTACTCTTCCATGTTCCGATGTTCTTCATCGTAGAATTTCATCAACGCCTGTGTTCCGAGATCTCCGTATCCTTCCTGCTCAAGTTCTTCATAATTGGCAAGAACCATACTGAGTACATCGAGGGAAAGTCCTTTTCTGTTCGCTTCGATCAGTGCAAGCTTCATATCTTTGATGAAGTGTTTCATAAAGAATCCCGGTGCATAATCATCTTTTAAAATCTTTGGTCCGAATGTGTCAAGCTGCTTGCTTCCTGCTGCCCCTGTCGCAACGGACTTCATGAATACTTCCGGATCCAGTCCCTGTTCTTTTGCATAAGTAAGTGCCTCGCACACACCGGACAGTGTTCCGGCGATCATGATCTGGTTCGCCAGCTTGCAGTGCTGTCCGCATCCAGCCTTACCCTGATAATTAATGTTTGTTCCCATTGCCTCAAAGAGTGGCATACAGGCTTCGTAATCTTCTTTCTCTCCGCCAACAAGGATGGACAATGTTCCGGCTTTCGCTCCTGTATCTCCGCCTGTGACAGGTGCATCCATCACATGGAAGCCTCGCTTTGTGCCTTCCGCGTAGATCTTCTCAGCAATCTGCGGACTTGTTGTTGTCATATCGATCAGATAAGCGCCTTCCTTTGCACTGTCTAAGATATTCCCCTCATCAAAGTATACTTCTTCTACATCCTGTGGGAAACCGACAATTGTGATAACTGCATCACAATCCTGCACGCAATCCTTGATCGACTCATGGAACTGTGCTCCTTCGTCGATCACATCTTCTACTTTACTCTTTGTTCTTGCATAGATATGTAATTCAAATCCGGCTTTCATGAGATTTCTGACCATGGATTTTCCCATGATTCCTACACCGATAAAACCTACTTTATTCATCTGTTTTATTCCTCCTGTCTAAGATAGCTCCCATGTTATCACACAGGAGCCATTCTTATCATTTTCTATTTTCAACTATCTTTCTTCTTTTGTCACAACTTCGCCCTGTTTTTTGTAAATACTGTTTGCCGGAACGAATCCTCGTACAGAAGAAAGTGGATAAATGTTGCTGTGATTTCCAACAACTGTTCCCGGATTCAGAACGCTTCCGCATCCTACTTCTACTTCATCTCCGAGCATTGCGCCGAACTTCTTCATGCCTGTCTCAATCTTCTCTTCTCCGGCTTTTACTACAACAAGTTTCTTATCTGATTTTACATTGGATGTGATGGATCCGGCTCCCATGTGGGACTTGTAACCAAGTACAGAGTCACCAACATAATTGTAGTGCGGAACCTGAACTTTATTAAAGAGGATCACGTTCTTAAGCTCTGTAGAGTTTCCTACAACAGCCCCTTCTCCTACGATCGCATTTCCACGGATAAATGCACAATGGCGGACTTCCGCATCCTTACCGATAATAGCCGGCCCATTGATATAAGCAGTTGGAGCTATTTTGGCAGATTTTGCGATCCATACATTGCCATCCTTACACTCATACTCAGACGGATTGAGTGTCGGACCAAGTTTCATAATAAAATCACTGATTTCCGGGAGAACTTCCCACGGATATGTCTTTCCTTCAAACAACTCTGCAGCTATTGTTTCATTCAAATCCAGAAGATTTGCAACTGTAAAATCTTTTAACATGATTATGATTTTCCTCCTCGTCTGGAAGCCATTGGCTTCGATTTATAATTCGCAGCGGCTGCGTCAAAAAACTGCCGCAGTGCATACTGATAATTACTCTGTTCCACCTGAGCGGTACGCACACGCACAAAATGTTCCAGTTTGTCCATGTACTCCTGTGAAGTAATACTTCCCTCTGCCACATATGTAAGGCCTTTTTCCCAGCTTGCTGTCAGTTCAGGATTCAGAAGCTGACGAATCGAACAGTTTACAACATCAAATATCATCTCTCCAAGAAGCGTTGGTGTGATTACCTGTGTCTTTTTATTTAATGACAAGTATTTGATAGAAACAAGTTTCTTAAGAATCTCTGCTCTTGTTGCACTGGTTCCGATTCCGCTTCCCTTGATCTGTGCTCTCAGTTCCTCATCTTCGATCAGCTGCCCTGCATTTTCCATTGCCAGAATCATAGAACCTGAATTATACCGTTTCGGCGGAGACGTTTCTCCCTCTTTAATGTTCAGAGCATCTACGGTCAGTATATCATTCTTTTTCAGTCGCTGCAACGCATTCAAAAGCTGCACGTCACAGGATGCCTCCTCACTGTCTTCTTTGCCGGACTCCTGTGAGCTGTCTGCTGCTGATTTTCTGGCAAAAGAATTCGTCGCATATTTCAGGTATCCTTCTTCCTGCAGCACCTTGAAACCGGAAAAGAACTTTTCTTTCTGCATCTCTGTCACCAGACTGACTTTCTGATAAACTGCCGGCGGACAGAAAATACAGAGGAAACGTCGTACGATCGTCTCATAAACTCTCTGTGATGTCTGAGATAGACTTTTCAGAACATTTAATCCCTGACCTGTCGGGATGATCGCATAATGATCTGTAATCTGTTTATCATTGACATATCTGGTTTTTGCGATTGTTTTGTAAGAACCCATCTGTAAAATCTCATCTGCTGCATTGTCGATCATCAGATATCGACGCAGTCCTGAAATATTTTTATAAATTTCTTTTGCAACCGCACTCGACAGCACTCTGGCATCAGTTCTGGGATAAGTCACCAGTTTTTTCTCATACAATTCCTGTGTAATACGAAGTGTCTCGTCCGGACTAATCTTGAACAGTTTGGAGCAGACATTCTGAAGCTCTGCCAGGTTAAATAAAAGTGGCGGATTTTTGTTTTCTTTTTTGCGTTCCACCTTTTCTACGCGGCAGGACAAGGGTTGTTCCGACTCCAACATCCGAATCAGTTCCTCGGCATGTTTCTTTTCTTTGAAGCCATTCTCCTTATAAAGGTACGGCGACTGGAAATATCTGCTTCCTTCTACTGCTCTCCATTCTCCATCAAAGTGTTCTCCTTCCAGTGCAATACTGGAAAGGACACGGTAAAACGGGGTTTTCACAAAAGATCGGATCTCCCGTTCGCGACGCACAACCATTCCAAGCACACATGTCATGACTCTGCCTACGGAGATTGCCTGATATTTACTGTTCAGGTAATTAGAAACATTGTTGCCATAACGCAAAGTCAGGACTCTGGAAAAATTGATTCCCATCAGATAATCTTCCTTTGCCCGCAAATAGGCAGAATCTGCCAGATTGTCATAGACTGACAGTTCTTTTGCCTCGCGGATTCCTCTAAGGATTTCTTCCTCTGTCTGGGAATCGATCCATACTCTACGCTGCTCTTTATCTTTCACACCCGCCATCTGTGCCACCAGACGATAGATATATTCTCCCTCACGCCCGGAGTCGGTACACACATAAATCGTCTCTACATCCGGACGGTTCAGAAGCCCCTTAACAATGTTAAACTGTTTCTGCACCCCCGGAATCACTTCATACTTAAATTCACGCGGTAAAAAAGGCAGGGTATCCAAACTCCACCTTTTATACTTGATATCATATTTTTCAGGATAGCTCATAGTGACCAGGTGCCCAACACACCAGGTCACTACAGAATCTTCTGATTCCAGATAGCCATCCTTTCTCTGTCCGTTAATTTTTAATGCTTTCGCAAATTCCTGAGCAACACTTGGTTTCTCAGCTATGTATAAGGATTTACCCATATTATTTATCTGCACTCATCTTTCTGAGAGGCCATGCAAGAAGAAGCGCACCGCCTGCCATATTTCCCAAAGTGACGATTATCATGCTCTTAACCATTGCTCCAATGGAAACTCCCGGTACCAGACATCCTGCTGTTACAAAGATACCCATATTTGCCACACAGTGCTCAAATCCGCTGACAACAAATCCAGAAATACACATAACGATCATCAAAAACTTTGCAGCTTCGCTCTTAAGCTTAATGCCACAAAGAACCCCAAGACATACAAAGAAGTTACACAAAACTGCACGGAAAAACATCTGACCTGCCGGAATTGCAAGTTTATTTCCGATAAATCCGGCAAAATAATCTGCTGTTCCGGATGCTCCCGCCCATACAAAAATCAGAGAAAGAATCAGACAGCCAACAAAGTTACCGATATAGCTGACTACCCATACTTTAGCCGCATCGCCCCAGCTGATCTTCTTGTCAAATGCTCCAAATGCCATCACCAGATTATTTCCGGTAAAAAGCTCGCCGCCTACCAGCGAAATCAGCAATACCGCAATCGAGAACACGAGTGCCCCCAGGAATTTCCCCCATGCCGGTTCTTCGGCCCCTGAGAACACATTTCCCACAACATTGGAAAAGATCATTGCAACTACAATAAAGAACCCTGCCATGATCGCCCGCATGAAATACTTGAAAAAGTCATTTTTCAGCAGGGTAATCTTCGCGTTTGCTGCATTTGATAGTTTCTGTACATCCTCTTGATTCATAAAAAATACCTCCCTTTCCAAGGAACAGAGTATCTTATAAACTCTTTTGTTCCCTCCACATATTGTATTCTTGCATTATAGCATTTTTGATATAAATTCTCAATATATATACCGCAAAGTTTGATATTTTTATAACAAATTTTCATTTATTTTCGATAACTGTCAGTTATCGAATCTCCAGTGCATGATTTTCCCGGTCAGTCACTTCACCGATCATCGCACAGGAAAGAGCAGATTCACTCAATTCCAGAAGTATCTCTTCTGCTTCATCTGCCGGAACCGCCGCAAGAAGTCCGCCGGACGTCTGTGGATCAAAGACCAGATCCTCCCGCCAGAGTTCTGCTGTGCTTATGTAACCAGATTTTGCTGCAAATTCCCGGTTGCGATATGCGCCTCCCGGAATCAGGCCCATAGAGGCGTATTCTTCTACATCTGGAAGGATCGGAAGTGCTTTTGCATCGATCACAAGTGTCTTCTTACTACCGTCTGCCATTTCCGTTCCATGTCCGCCAAGACCAAACCCTGTCACATCTGTACAGGCATGAACAGTATGTCTTTTTAATACATCACGGGCATATCTGTTTAGCGTCTTCATAGATTTCAAAGCTGCTTCCCGCGCCTCTTCAGATACCATATCGGCTTTGATAGCCGTATTCACAATACCCGTTCCAAGCGGTTTTGTAAGGATCAGCCTGTCACCTGTCTGAGCTCCGTAATTCTTCCAGAACTTCTCTGGATGTACAAAGCCTGTTACGCTCAGGCCATACTTCGGTGTATCATCCTGGATCGTATGCCCACCGGCAAGTACAGCTCCCGCTTCCATTACTTTGTCCGCTCCGCCCTTCAGAATCTCACCAAGGATTGCTGTATCCATATCCTTCGGGAAAGCAACAATATTCAATGCGGTTTTCGGCTCACCACCCATAGCATAGACGTCACTCAATGCATTCGCCGCTGCTATCTGCCCAAAATCATATGGATCGTCTGCAACCGGCGTAAAAAAATCAAGGGTCTGAATCATTGCCAGTTCGTCCGAAATTCTGTAAACAGCTGCATCATCAGATGTTTCTGTTCCAACAAGAAGATTCGGATCCTGAAATTTCGGCAGTCCACAAAGTACACCTGCCAGCGTTCCCGGACCTACTTTCGCTGCACATCCACAATTGGGGGCGAGCTTTGTAAGATATACCTTCTCCATTTTGCTCAATTTCCTTTCTGTCTTAACCTTGTCCATCTATGATAACATAAATCTTCCGTTTTCTCCATGTCTTTTTTTGACAGAAAAGCGCAAAAAAACTGCCCTGGCAGATTTTATTTCCTGTCAGGACAGTTCTGGTTAAATACCATTATTTGAAATGATTTTTATTTCTTTGTAATATAGCCTTTTGCTTTCAGAGTTTCTGCACAGAGTACAGCTCCACCGGCAGCTCCTCTTACGGTGTTATGGGAAAGTCCGACGAATTTATAGTCATAAACGGTATCTTCACGGAGACGTCCAACAGATACACCCATTCCGTGTTCGTAGTTGACATCCTCGCTTACCTGCGGACGGTTGTCTTCTTCCAGATACTGGATGAAATGTTTCGGTGCACTCGGAAGTTCCAGTTCCTGAGGAAGTCCCCTGAAATTCCTAAGTGCTTCGATCAGCTGTTCTTTTGTAGGTTTCTTATGGAATTTAACGAATACTGCAGCTGTATGTCCGTTCAGTACCGGAACACGAAGGCACTGACAGGTGATAACAGGTTCTGTAGCCGGTACGATCACTCCGTCTTCAATCTTACCCCACAGTCTCAACGGCTCTTTCTCGCTCTTTTCTTCTTCTCCACCGATATATGGAATGATATTGTGTTCCATTTCCGGCCAGTCTTTAAATGTCTTTCCTGCTCCGGAAATTGCCTGATATGTAGTAGCAACTACTTCATATGGTTCAAATTCTTTCCAGGCAGTAAGTACCGGTGCATAGCTCTGAATGGAGCAGTTTGGTTTAACAGCGATGAATCCCTTAGTAGTACCAAGGCGTTTCTTCTGATACTGGATCACATCAAAATGTTCCGGGTTGATTTCCGGCACTACCATCGGCACATCCGGTGTCCAGCGATGTGCACTGTTGTTGGAAACAACAGGAGTCTCTGTCTTTGCGTATTCTTCTTCGATCGCTTTGATCTCATCTTTGGACATGTCAACTGCGGAAAACACAAAGTCAACAGTAGAAGCAACTTTTTCTACTTCATTAACATTCATAACTACGATATTCTTTACTGCTTCCGGCATTGGAGTATCCATTTTCCATCTGCCGCCAACAGCTTCCTCATATGTCTTTCCAGCGCTTCTCGGGCTTGCTGCCAGAGTAACGACCTCAAACCACGGATGGTTTTCCAGAAGAGAAATAAATCTCTGTCCTACCATACCTGTAGCACCTAAAATACCGACTCTCAGTTTTTCACTCATAACAATCGTTCTCCTCACTCGTTTATTTCGCATGTGTCTTTGTACGGCACACATCTGTTTTCTTTGTACATACTATACCACTTTAATCAAAAATGCAAGTGGTTTTTAATTATTTTTCAGATATTCTTTGTTCTCTGCAATGATCTGCTCCATCACTTTCGGTCCTGGAGCACCATATGTCTCACGTTTTTCCACACATGTCTTCATGCTGATCGCCTCATAAATATCCTGTTCAAATACAGGTGAAATTTCTTTGTACTCTTCAAGCGGAAGTTCATCAAGAGAGATTCCCTTATCAATACAGGTCAGTACCAGGCGGCCTACAATACCATGTGCATCACGGAACGGAACTCCGTGATTTACCAGATAGTCTGCAGCATCTGTAGCATTGGTAAATCCATTCTTTGCACTCACTTCCATTACGTCTTTGCGGAATTCCATGGTAGAAACCATACCGGTAAATAATGCGATGCAGCCCTTCACGGTATCAATAGCATCAAAGGTAAGTTCTTTGTCTTCCTGCATGTCTTTGTTATATGCAAGCGGAATTCCCTTCATCGTTGTAAGAATAGAAGTCAGTGCACCATAGACACGTCCCGTCTTACCTCTTACAAGTTCTGCAATATCCGGATTCTTTTTCTGCGGCATAATACTGCTTCCGGTGCTGTATGCGTCATCAATCTCCACAAAGCGGTATTCATTGGAATTCCAGAGGATGATCTCCTCGCAGAAACGGCTCAGATGCATCATGATCGTTGACATGGCAGAGAGCAGCTCGATCAGGTAGTCACGGTCGGATACGGAATCCATGCTGTTTAAGGTTGGTCCGTCAAATCCAAGCAGCTGTGCCGTCATCTCACGGTCCAGAGGATACGTTGTGCCTGCCAGTGCACCGCTTCCAAGCGGGCAGAGATTCATTCTCTTATAAATATCAGCCAGTCTCTGTCTGTCACGTTTGAACATTTCAAAATAAGCCCCGAAATGATGTGCCAGCGTGATCGGCTGTGCTTTCTGTAAGTGGGTAAATCCCGGCATATAAGTCTCAATATTTTCTTCCATAATGCCAAGCAGTGTCTCAAGAAGTTTTTTCAGCAGTTTGTCGATCTCACCGATCTCATCTCTTGTATAAAGCTTCATATCCAGTGCAACCTGGTCATTGCGGCTGCGTCCGGTGTGCAGTTTTTTGCCGGCATCGCCGATGCGGTCGATCAGATTTGCCTCCACAAAGCTGTGGATGTCTTCGTATTTGTCTGTGATCTTAAGTGTTCCGTTCTCAACATCACGCAGAATGCCATCCAGGCCTTCCAGGATCTGATCACGCTCTGCCTCAGTCAGAATGCCCTGTGCTGCCAGCATTTTCACATGTGCCTTGCTTCCTGTGATATCCTGTTTGTAAAATTTCTGATCAAACGAAATGGATGCATTAAAATTATAAACCAGCTGATCGGTCTCT
>ERZ832973.371-NODE-371-length-56913-cov-37.852545_pt1 | contig 56913 bp, 57 predicted proteins | sample MGYA00519950_ERZ832973 | MGnify/ENA primary metagenome ERZ832973 (study PRJEB31850, sample SAMEA3708734) | human gut metagenome | biome: human gut; feature: human-associated habitat; material: faeces | place: China | collected 2014 ... | reverse complement strand
GAACAGGACTGCTTTCTGTGTAACATATCCCATCTTGTCATACAGTCCGCGGAAACTGTAATCTTTTACATTTTTGCCATCAATCAGCACTTCGCCCTCGCTGGCATCGTAAAGTCTTGCTGCCAGACCTGCAAGCGTTGATTTTCCGGAACCGGTCGCTCCGATGATGGCAAGTGTCTCGCCCTGGTTTACCTGGAAACTGATGTGTTCCAGACAGTTTTCTGCGGCTCCCGGATAGCGGAAGGACACATCGTTGAATGTGATGCTGCCTTTTTCTTCCGTCTGTCTGCCGTCATCTTTTCCTTCTCTGACTGCGATATCGGAGTTCAGCACTTCATTGATACGGCCTGCAGATACCTGTGCTCTTGGAAGCATGACAAAAATCATAAGCAGCAGCACAAATGCCATAACTACATACAGGGCATAGGAATTAAATGCCACTACATCACCAAGCATATCCGCCCTTGAACCGATGGCCGTGAATATTTCCGTCATTGTTCCGTTTAACGGAATTGAAATGTCATCAACCAGTTTTGCTCCCAGCCAGTAAATACCAAGAGATAATGCACTCTGTACAAAAATCATCACCGGGAACAGAAATGCCATGCCACGCATGGTGAACATCTGCGTTTTCATCAGATTTTCGTTGACGTTTTCGAATTTGTCTTCCTGATATTTTTCGGCATTGAATGCACGGACCACTTTCAGTCCGGTCAGATTCTCGCGGGTCACACGGTTGACATCATCGACCTGTTTCTGTACAGTCTTGAATTTCGGAAGCAACACTGCCATCAGGGTTCCGATCACGACCATGATCAGCACAACTGCTGATGCCGTCAGAACGGATAACTGCCAGCTCTTGCCGACAATCTTCACGATCGCCCAGGCTGCCATGATCGGTGCTTTGATCATCACCTGCAGTCCCATGGCTACGAGCATCTGGATCTGCGTGATATCGTTTGTCGTACGTGTGATCAGGCTTGAGGTAGAAAATTTGCTGATCTCGCCCGCCCCAAAATCAAATACCTTATGGAATACTTTTCCTCTGACATTGTGACTGAAATCTGCTGCAATCTTTGCAGCCAGATAACCGACAATTACCGCCAGCAAGGCACTTCCGAGTGCACATGCCAGCATCTTCCCGCCTGATAACAGATAATCTGAGATCGTATTGCTCTCAGAACTGATCAGAACGGTGATTTCTTTTGTATAGTCCGGCAGTTTCAGATCCAGAAACACCTGACCTGCGATCAGCAGAACGGCAAGAAACGCAAGTCCTTTGTCCTTCTTTCGCATATCTTTCAACAAATGCCACATATGATTCACCTTTCTTTCTTCTTTATCTTCCAGATTTTTTCCGGTATTTTTTTATTCTTGCTCTTTTTCATTTTCCGGCTGTTTTTCCAAATACAACTTAAAGTATTTACCTTTGCCGCAAAGAGTGCTATCCTCGTCCCATTGAAAAAAGCGCGCAAGGATCAAACAACAATAGTAAAGGAAATAAAGGAGATTATCATTATGAAAGAGAAAGAATATATGCGTTTAGAATCTGATTCCATCGGAACCATGGAAGTCCCAGAAGATGCCTATTATGGCGTACAGGCTTTACGGGCCAAAGAAAATTTTCCGATTACCGGAACAAAATTACATCCTGTTTTCATTAAAAATCTTGCAAAAATCAAGCGGGCAGCTGCCATTACCAACCGAAAAGCCGGAAGATTGAAACCGGAAATTGCAAATGCAATTGAAGCCTCTGCAAACGAAGTCATCTGTGGCATGTTCGACAAAGATTTTATTGTCGATGGTATTCAGGGCGGAGCGGGAACAAGTGCCAATATGAACATGAATGAAGTCATTGCCAACCGGGCCATAGAAATGCTCTGTGGCAAAAAAGGCGATTATACGATTGTTCATCCAAATGACCACGTCAATATGGCACAATCCACCAATGATGTCATTCCAACCGCCGGAAAATTAACAGTTCTCGATCTTCTCAAGCCTTTAGACAAAAGCCTTTCCCTTTTAACGGATGCCTTATATGACAAAGCTGCAGCGTTTGACCACATTGTAAAAATCGGACGTACACAGCTGGAAGATGCCGTGCCAATGCGTCTGGGTCAGACATTCCATTCTTATGCCACCATGATTTCCCGTGACCGTGACCGTCTTACAAAAGTCCGCACGGAAATGTATCCCGTAAACATGGGTGCAACCGCTATCGGCACAGCAATCAATACGTCCCCGTTTTATCTGGATAATATTGTACCAACCCTTGGAAAGATCACCGGCTACCCGCTGACCCAGGCCGACGATCTGTTTGATGCCACCGAGAATCTGGACGGATTTGTACGCGTTTCCTCCTGCCTGAAAGCATGTGCGGTCAACTTATCCAAAATGTGTAATGATCTGCGTATCCTTGCAAGCGGACCAAAAGCCGGGTTCGGTGAGATTACACTTCCGGCCATGCAGAATGGTTCTTCCATTATGCCAGGCAAAGTCAATCCAGTCATCCCGGAAGTTGTCTCACAGGTTGCGTTTCATATTATCGGTCACGACACGACCATCACTATGGCGGCAGAAGCCGGTCAGATGGAATTAAACGCTTTTGAACCGGTTGTTTTTTACAATCTTTTTGACTCCATTACCACACTGACACACGCAGTGGATACTCTGACCGCCAACTGCATCCTCGGCATCACCGCAAATGAAAAACGCTGCCGCGAACTTCTCGATGCAAGCGTCGGTATCACCACCGCCCTGTGTCCGTACATCGGCTACAAAAAAGCTGCAAGTCTGGCAAAAGAATCCTTAAAAACAAATATTCCAGTTAAAACTCTTGTATTGAAATACGGTCTGTTAAAAGAAAACGAACTGGATTCTATTCTCGATCCTTATGCAATGACCGAAGCCAGAACCAGACAGACACAGGCAAAAGCCGTATAATAAGATTTATCTTTTGTGCAAACTATGCTATAGTAATGGCATAAACCACTACACAAGGAGGTACTCATAATGGAAACAGTAACAGAAGTAGTTAAAAACATGGCCGGCGGAGATGGCGAAGTAACCATCAAACGCATCCTCGGAGAAAAAGAATTAAACGGAAAATGTGGTCTGTATGCACAGGTAACCATTCAGCCGGGATCTTCTCTTGGTTATCACGAACATAAAAACGAAAGCGAGACGTATTACATTCTTTCCGGTACCGCAGAATATAACGATAACGGAACCACACGCACTGTAAAAGCCGGAGATGTAACCTATACACCAGACGGATGCGGACACGCCTTAAAACCAATTGGTAATGAACCGGTTGTATTTATGGCTCTGATCATCTTTGATTAATTTATCTTAGAAACATGCAAAAGGACCGGCTATCCCAAAAGGCAGCCGGTCTTAAAGCTGGCAGAACTCTTTCCCATATCTGAGGCGGGGCCAAACGTGGAAGATGGATGAATTAAATAAATGCAATCATGACCTTTGATTGCTCATGCATTTATCTCCAGTTCGTCTCTGCCACTCCAAAGCCATCTTCCATCCGCTTTCCCTCATTTTCTCTCAGCCTTACCGGAAATTTCTCTGTAAAGATTCTGCTGATGTACTCTCTTTTTCCCAGTGTTCTCTATATCATAGTATATCCAAATAATAACCGATTCATTCGGATTTGTAAAGTGGGAGAATTTCGGATTTTGTCTGAAAAATCCTAAATTTTAAGATTCCTCAAATTCCTCAAGGTAAGAATCATATTCCTTCTTGGTAATCACGCTGCATTTTATCGTCTTCTTGGCACCATTTGCCTGAAGCGTGATTGTCACTTTACCGGACTTGAGGCCTTCCACTACCAGATTCCAACCGTTATCTTTGCTTTTGACAACAGAAGCTTTTGCAACAGTCGGATCGGATACCGTTGCTGTAAACTCTCCCATATACTCATACGGATCAACTTCAAGATTAATCTCGGTTTTTTCGCCAACAATACAATACGGTTTTCCATCATAATCATCAAAATTATTTTCCCCGAGAGTAATCGACTTTGCGGTTGTAATCTTTGTGATGTTAGCTCCAAACGTATCTACATAATAATACTTGTTTTTGCCGTAATCATATGCAAAGAACGCACCATTTAATTTTCCGCTGTCCGCCTTGATTGTAAGCGTGCCATCTTTGCGGTTCCATGTATAGTACTTTCCTTCATCATCCGTCTTGTCACTCGGTGTCGAACTGTTCAGTTCTGTCAGCCACTTATCGATAGTCTCCTGTGTCACAGCCTGATCCGTGCAACGAATCGTACATTTGTTCCAGCACCAGAATGGTAAGTATGGCATATCCTTTTTGGCTTCTTTATCCGAAAGCCAGTCTTCAAAGAACGTGGTATAAGCCTGTCCGGCACACCACTTGACATTCTTGTTTACAACTCTCGGAATCAAGATCGCACATCTGATTGTTCCGACTTTTCTCGTTTTCTTGTTAAGTGTTTCCTTTACAATAATATTAACCCTCTGCTCATCTTTTGTCGGATTTGCAGCTGTCACCTTACCATCCTTCGTCACGGTAAGTAATTTTTTATTAGAAGACTCAAATGTATACTTTGCTTTCTTATTTCTGTTTTCTATCATTTCCTTTGCGGACAGCTTCCATGGATGTACTTTTAAATATCCTTTCTGACCATCAATTGCCCATATTCTTCCTTTGTAACCTGATATACGCCGTATCCGAGGATCGGCATCTTAACTCCATTGTTCAATGTAACGTATTCCATTTGCAATTCCTCCTTCTTGAAACATCAGCCCATTTCATTTTATCTGTCCTTATTATAAAGAAAACGAGACCTGATAAGAAGTCTCGTTTTGTTATGCAGTATAAACCTTTAGGTTTGCGCTTATACACACATCCTTATTTGATCTGCCGGATAGCCTTTATCAATCGCTTGACCTTATCCGACGGGGTTTTCGAGTGAAGTATTCCAAACGGCATGGTGTAATCCCATTCCACCGGAATAATTTTGATCAATGGATGAACACTTTCCCAGCTTTTGAACGCAAGAAGAACCTCATTCTCATTCTCACACCGGTTAAACGCTTCCACATTATACAGATCAAAATCTACGATGTTGATTTCCGGATGATTCCTGATCATATCATCTCTTAACCGATCTCCGTAATAACTCCAGCCTCTTTGCATGAGCATGAAATTTTCTCCCGCCAGATCATCCAATGTAATCTTTTTCTTTTCCGCCAGCCTATGATGAATCGATACCGCTACACAAAACGGTTCTCTTGAGATCTCAGTTCCGTCGCATCCTCTGAGTTTTAACATTGTTTCATCAAATATTCCGGCTACAACATCGATATTCTGCCCCAGATTTGCCAATATCTCTCTTGCATTCTCCAAGGTATTTTCAAATGTGATCAGCTTAAACTTTATATCCGGATATAGATTCTGGATCTGTGGCCACAGATCCACAAATACCTGTGGCGGCGTCATCGGCGAGATTCCGACGCGTATCACATCGTCCGATACTGCATTGCCTCTTTCGCCCGCTGCACCGACTCCTTGCAATACCCGATGATATATTTTGCGTCATTGTAGATCGACTGTCCGGCTTCCGTTACCACAAGCCCTCTGTGCGTCCTGTCAAAAAGCTTCATACCAAGGCTTGCCTCAAGCGAATTGATCTGTTTGATGACCGCCGGAGCCGATATATACAACTGTTCCGCTGCCTTGCTGAAACTTCCCGCCTCAACAACGCACAAAAACGTATCCAACTGCGGATTATACATCATGTCCGTTTCCTCCTACAATGAATTTAACACTCCCTGGATTCCGTCACGCTCGTAGATTCCCTTATAATAGGCAACTTCCTCCTCGATCAGCTGATCGATCACCTGCATGCCGAGAAGTTCCACCGGAGCTTTATCATCCGTCAAAATATAATCGCCTTTTCCATATGGAGTGCTATCCGCGTATACCGTCTCCATCATGTTTCTTAAATCAGCATTTGTGATCTGCTTTGTATTTTCCTGCAGATTCTCCATGATCGACGGATTGTTCGATGCAAAAAGCTCGCGGTTCGTCGTATTCGCCACATCAACCGTATACTCCGCGTCAAACACCTGACCGATCGTATCGGAGAGATACTGATTGATGTTGCCATCTCCGCTGCCGCGCATGTTCATATTTACGACCATCACGCCGTCCTCGTTCAGATGATCCTTAACCAGTGTATAAAATTCAACGGATGACATCTGGAAAGGAATCGTGATATCCTGATAGGCATCCACCATGATCACATCGTATTTCTTATCCATCGCATTCAGATAAGCTCTGCCGTCATAGGTCGTGACCGGAACATCCTCGGAGAGTGAGAAATACTTGCGCGAAAGCTGCGTGATCTTCTCATCGATCTCCACACCTTCCACGTTCATATCCCCGAGATACTTCCGGCACTGTGTCGCATACGTTCCCGTTCCCATTCCAAGGATCAACACATCCATATCCGATGGCTTCTTATCCGCCAGCATGAGCGGTGCCGCCATCGCGTAATCATAATACATGCCTGTCAGCCTGTCCTGCTTCATATAGACCGACTGCACACCAAAAAGCACGTTGGTCGACAGTCTTACCGACGTGTCATCTTCCGATACCTGCAGATAATTGTAGACCGATTCACCCTCATAGGTGAGATCCTTCTCCCAGAATGCAAACGAATCCGAGTAACCAAGACCGCAGCACAGTGCAAAGATTACCACCGATACGATCACTTTCTTTTTGCCTGCGCGGACATTGACAAAATACACGATTGCCAGAACCAGTAGAATTCCCGAGAAGATCAGAAACGTGATAGACGTTCCAACCGCCGGAATCGTCACGAAGGTCGGCACAAACGTACCGATGATACTTCCGATCGTGTTGAATGCCCCGAGTGTACCGACTGTCTTACCGTTATCATCCAGACTGTCCACCGCATATTTTACAAGCGACGGTGTCACGGTTCCCAGTAAGAAAAGAGGAAATACAAAGATGACCATACATGCTGCAAACGCTGCAATGATCAAAAAATTATTACTCACCGTAAAAATCAAAAGTGCCGAGATTCCGAGCACGATATATTTGCCCGCCACCGGGATCAGAGCGATCCAGATCGCAGCGATCAGGATTCTCGTGTACAGGCGGTCCGGATTCGGCGACTTGTCCGCACTTCTTCCTCCGTAAATATTGCCGAGCGCCATCGCGATCATGATGGTTCCGATAATGATCGTCCAGACGATCTGCGACGAACTGAAATACGGTGCCAACAGACGGCTCGCTCCCAACTCTACCGCCATAACGGACATTCCCGCAAAAAACTCCGTCAGATACAAAAATAACTTATTCTTTAAAATTACGGTCTGTTTCATATTGCCTCCCTGCTTTAAGCTGTTACGTTTATATTACAACTTAAAGTAGGGTACAAGTCAATACTTTTCTTTTCGAGACGCTTCTGGGCTTCTTTCTTCTCTTTGATGCGTTTTTGCTTATGCATCTCTAAGATCTTTTTCTCCCACGTATCTCTCTTGTCCTTGTCCAGCTTCGTTTTTTCGCGCGACTCATCCCCGTTATCGTCTTCCGTGATCGCCCAGCCGCTCACACTGCCATCCGCATTGATGATCGTTCCTGCCGCTTTCACATGGGAACCGGCAGGCGCCCAGTCCATGGCGCCGCTTGAGATCAATTTTGCGTAATCATAGATCAAAGCCTCATACTCGATCCGCTTGTCCGGATTATTCTGCATCTGTGCCAAAATAATCGGTGTGATCTGAATGTTATTCGTACCTTTCTGCGAAAAAGCCTGCGTGTTTGTCGAGAAGTTCACGCCCGGGTAGCGATCCAAGAGTCCATTTAATGTCGCGGATTCTCCACTGTCCGCTTTCACTTTTGCATAACTTAGTGCTGCTTCCGACACCCAACTGTTTCCAACTTTTACTGCCATGTTTTCCCTCCTGTTATACTCTTACTGAATGTACGGATATTCGTATCATACACATTTGCGACACTTTCCTGCATCTGTGCCTTTTTTCGTGCTGCCTCCCACTGCGCCTTCATCAGTTCCTTCATTCTCTTCCTGCATATTCTTTAACATCACTCTGTCCTCCTGTTCTTTACTGAGCCAATCATAACGCTGATTCTTTAGAATTACCGTGGTGTTAATAAACAGAGATATACTCTTTATTTTAGTGATACTGTTGCGTGTGCACAGCCAATTTCATACTGTCCGTTTTTGTGTATGCGCTTACAAGATCATGTACGAAAAATAAGGAAGGGTGCAGTCTGTACACCCTTCCATGCAGTTTCAAATCATACAAAGCCTGTTCATTTCTCTCTCATACCGAAACGGATGATCCGACAGAATTTCATCTGCTGGAACTTCTTCCCGATTGACACTATAAACCATTTCCTGTAGCACCTGTTCATCCAGCCATGTCTTTTCTGACATGACAATTGTTTCATGTATACTACACGGTATAATGATAAGATTTCCACCTGCTATGTCTGCAAGAATTTTGAGAAGTCCATCATAACAGATCACACCTGCACCATTTATTCTAAAGATATTTGTCAGTATCAACATGTCATCCACGCCTTCCCTGTACCGCAATCACTGGTTTTATTGAAGCCCCATCATGTACCACCAGACCCCGATAAGTATATCCATTATTCTTTTTAATCTTTTTTATCTCTATCGGGCAACCCAATTTCTTCTCCACTGCATTTTTCAACTTTTCCAAGTATTCCTCATATCTCATAGCGTCCTAACCTCCATATCTTAATTAGCAGGGAGATTATAACGCTCGGGGTCTGGGGTTCAATAGGCAAAGTGCCGGATTCTTCACTACCTATACAAATAAAAAAAGACCAACGATCCATCTTCTGAATCGTTGGTCAAATGTTGTGTCAAACTTGTGTCAACGCTACGTCTCCAAACGCTGAAACCCTTGGTATTACTAGGTCTACTCGCAAACGTATGGCATCATAGCCAGATGACGTGCTCTCTTGATAGCAACAGTAAGAGCTCTCTGATGCTTTGCACAGTTTCCTGTGATACGACGAGGAAGGATCTTTCCTCTCTCAGAGATGTATCTCTTTAACTTGTTGATATCTTTATAATCGATGACATTATCTTTGCCACAGAATACACATACTTTTTTTCTTCTACGCATTGGTCTTCTCTTCATGGAAGATCCTTCAGCTGTTTTATTGAAAGCCATGTTCTTTAACCTCCTATATGATGTTATGCTCTATGGAGCATTTAGTTGAATGGTAATTCTTCATCAATTCCATCCGGAATATTCATGAAGCCATCTCCGGCAGCTCCGCTTGGTGATGGAGCAGAAGGTGCACCGCCGAAATCAGCATTTCCACCAGCTGCATTTTTGCTCTCCGCAAATTCTACGTTCTCTGCCACAACATCTGTGGTGTAAACGCGCTGTCCATCCTTGTTTGTATAACTGCCTGTCTGGATATGACCCTCGAGAACGAACTTGGTTCCCTTGCGGCCAAATCTCTCCAAAAACTCTGCTGTCTTGCTAAATGCAACACAACTAATGAAATCCGCTGTCTGATCCTCATTGTTCCGGCGGAACCGACGGTCAACTGCCAGTGTAAATCTTGCAATCGCACTGGAACTCTCCCCCTGAGAGTAACGAACTTCTGCGTCTCTGGTTAATCTACCCATAAGAATGACTTTATTCATACAATCTCCTACTTTCTTATACTACTGCTCGTCTTTTCTAACGCATAAGAAACGAAGAACGTTGTCCATGATACGGACATCCTGCTCAAGTTTAGCTGGAGCATCAGATGCTGCGTCGAACTGGATGAAGTAGTAGAATGCTTCGCTCATCTTCTGAACGTCGTAAGCTAACTTCTTCTTACCCCATTCTTCAACTTCTGTAACAGTACCGCCTGCACGAGTGATATACTCTTTTGCTTTCTCAACGGTTGCTGTTCTCGCATCATCTTCGATCTTTGCACTGACAACGAGTGCTAATTCATACTTGTTCATGCGAAATGTTACCTCCTTTTGGTCTCTGGCTCACAGAACATAGCCTGTGAACAAGGAAAAAATAGTTATCACGAGGATATACTATACCATGTTTTATGCGGATTTTCAAGCCTTTTCTTTAACTTTATTTGAGTTTTTCCCAAGATTATGTTATAGTGGGTTCTGAACGGTATTCATACAGAAACTGTATCGACTGCGGTATATTTATGATGTATCGCCCCAAATGAATATGTGAGTCACCTTTACACAGGATTTCGACGGACACCTGTTACACAGGATCCGATCCATTTAATTACCAGAAGGAAGGTGGTAGCATGAAAACAGGAATCATAGGCGCAGGGCGCGTAGGCTGCTCCCTTGGAAAATATTTCCGGAGTAAAAACGCAGACCTTGTGGGATATTATGATACCAATGCCGCGGCCGCAGAAGAAGCCGCCGCGTTTACACAGACTGCCGGTTTCAATCAGGTGCAGCAACTGGTGCGTGAATCAGACATCCTCTTCATCACGACACCCGATTCGCTCCTTGTACCCGTATGGGAAGAAATCAAAGGCATGTCACACAGGAATCAGATTATATGTCATTGTAGTGGCGCACTTTCATCCGATTCATTTTCTGGAGCCAAAGAAGCAGGGGTATCCTGCTGCTCGGTTCATCCAATGTTACCGTTCAGTAACAAATTTTCATCTTATCAGCAATTAGAACATGCATTTTTTACCGTGGAAGGCCACCCACATGCCGTACAGGTCATCACCGACTTACTCACTTCCTATGGAAATGAAGTCTGCCGGATTGATGCCGCAGCCAAGCCAGAATATCATGCAGCTGCCAGCATCTTAAGCAATCAGGTGATCGCGGTACTTGATACGGGGTACCGGCTTCTCGAAGACTGCGGATTTTCCCGTGAAAAAGCCGTTGCGGCAACTGCTGCACTGGTCCGTCAGAACATCGAAAATGTGCTCTCGCAGGGCTGTGTCCATGCACTGACCGGTCCGATCGAGCGTGGAGATGTCGCAACCGTGGAAAAGCACTTACACTGTTTAAACACAGAAGATGCCGCTTTGTACCGCATGCTCGGCACACGGCTTCTGGCAATCGCAGAAGGAAAAAATCCAGCACAGAATTATGAAAACATGAGACATGTTTTACTTACTGATAAACAGGAAAAAGAAAATGGAGGATCTCATAAATGAAAAATACGGTTGTAACTTTTCAGGAAGCAAAAGAAAAGGGTGAAAAGCTTTCCATGCTGACCGCCTACGATTATTCTACTGCCAGACTTATTGATGAAGCAGGCGTCAATGCCATTCTCGTCGGCGATTCCCTCGGAATGGTCGTTTTAGGATACGAAGACACGCTCTCCGTAACGATGGAGGACATGATCCATCACAGCGCAGCGGTTGCCCGCGGCATCAAAGATACACTGCTCATCACCGACATGCCTTTTATGTCTTACCAGACTTCCGTCTATGACGCTGTTGTCAATGCCGGACGCCTGATGAAAGAAGGCCGTGCACAGGCAGTTAAGCTGGAAGGCGGAAAAGAAGTCTGCCCTCAGATCAAAGCCATCGTAGACGCTTCCATCCCTGTTTGTGCCCATCTCGGTCTGACCCCGCAGTCTGTCAATGCCTTTGGCGGATTTAAGGTACAGGGAAAAGGCGAAGCTGCCGCACAGAAACTGCTTGATGATGCGCGTGCCGTTGAGGAAGCCGGAGCTTTTGCCGTTGTCTTAGAATGTGTGCCGCAGGCCCTTGCCACAAAGATTACCGAGAGTATTCATATCCCGACCATCGGAATCGGTGCCGGTGCCGGATGCGACGGACAGGTACTTGTCTATCAGGATATGCTTGCCATGTATTCCAACATGAAACCGAAATTTGTCAAACAGTTTGCACAGGTCGGTGAACAGATGCGTGAGGCATTCCGCACTTATAAAGAAGAAGTTGCTGCCGGAACGTTCCCTGGCCTGGAACATACCTTTAAGATGGATGAAACCGTCCTTGATAAATTATATTAAAACATTCATACGGAACCATTCGCAATGTTTTTGTCAAATAACAATAAAACCAAATTACAATGAAAATCAGGAGATCATAAAATGGAAATATATGGAGAAATCAGTAAAGTAAGGGCTGCCGTAAAGACATGGAAAAAAGAAGGATTAACCGTCGGATTCGTACCGACCATGGGCTATCTGCATGAAGGACACAAAAGTCTGATTGACGCAGCCAGAAAAGAAAATGACCGTGTCGTTGTCAGTATTTTTGTAAACCCGATGCAGTTCGGACCAACCGAAGATCTGGAGAGTTATCCGCGCGACCTCAAAAAAGATGCTGCATTGTGCGAAGCTGCAGGTGTAGATATCATCTTTCATCCGGAACCGGAGGAAATGTATGCCGACGGCTTCTGTTCCTATGTGGATATGAATGGTCTTACCACCGAACTCTGTGGAAAAAGCCGTCCGATTCACTTCCGCGGCGTGCAGACCGTTGTATTGAAACTCTTCCACATTGTAACTCCGGACCGCGCATACTTTGGCCAGAAAGATGCCCAGCAGCTTGCCGTCATCCGTCGCATGGTCAAAGACTTAAATGTGGATACCCGGATCATCGGCTGCCCGATCATCCGTGAAGATGACGGACTGGCAAAGAGCTCCAGAAACACTTATTTAAACGCCGAAGAACGTCAGGCGGCACTTGTGTTAAACCGCAGTTTAAAAGCTGGAAAAGCCCTTGTGGATGCCGGAGAAACACGCGCTTGTGTCATCAAGTCTGCAATCACAGCAGAGATTGAAAAAGAGCCGCTTGCCAAGATTGATTACGTGGATGTCGTTGACTTTGACACCATTACTCCGGTCGAAAAACTCGAAGGTTCCATTCTTGTAGCCATTGCCGTATACATTGGCAAAACCAGACTGATCGATAACTTTATCGTGGAAAAATAGGAGATTACTCATGCAGTACAATATGTTAAAAGGAAAAATTCACCGGGCTGTGGTAAAACAGGCGGATCTCAACTATGTCGGCAGTATCACGGTCGATACCGATCTCTTAGAAGCTGCCGGAATTTTAGAATATGAACTGGTACAGATCGTAGATGTGGAAAACGGAAATCGATTTGAAACTTATACTATCGCAGGGGAAGCCGGTTCCGGCATGATCTGTTTAAACGGTGCCGCTGCCCGTCAGGTCGCTGTGGGCGATCATGTCATTCTCATGTGCTATGCACAGATGACACCGGAAGAAGCAAAAGAACATCACCCGAAAGTTGTTTTTGTCGATGCGGATAATCACATTGCACGGGTCACCAACTATGAAAAACACGGAAAACTGACGGATGATTTTATCGGTGCATAACAAAAAGGAGGTTACTGTAAACAGTAACCTCCTTTTTTCTCTCTACGTGAATGACAGCAGATTTCTATAGTAATTTGTCCGATGCTACGGTATAATAAATGTATTGAAAACGAAGGAGATTCCCTATGAAAATTGCCTTATGTGATGACGATGAGAAGGAATTGTCCAACATACGGTCGCTTTTGGACAGTTATCAGAAAACTCACAATATTCCGTTTACCTATCAAGAATATCACAGCAGCTGTGAACTTGCCCTGCGGGCATCAAAGGAACGATTCGACATTTATCTGCTAGACATCCTCATGCCACATATGACCGGCATGCAGCTTGCACGCGAAATCCGTACTTTCGACCATGCTGCCGATATTATTTTTCTTACAACCTCATCGGATTTTGCGGTGGAAAGTTATACAGTAAAGGCCACCAATTATCTGATGAAGCCGGTATCCTCCAACGCTTTCTTTGCTGCCATGGATGACATCCTACGGGTAAAAACACAGGAACAGGGGCATTTTCTTGTACTAAAAAGCCGGATTGGCGTACATAAAGTTCCCCTGTCCGAACTGATCTATGTAGAAGCCCAGAACCGCAAAGTTATCTACTATACGAGTGGAAGGGAACAGATTGTCTGCACAGAACTGTTCTCGTCCGTATGCAACAGCCTGCTGCAACACCGGGAATTTATTCAGGTACACCGCTCGTTCCTTGTAAATATGAACTATATCCGCTCGATCGGCACAATGGATATGTGTCTTCACAACGGCACAAACATTCCGCTTGCACAGCGCAGGGTTGCCGATATCAAAAAACATTATCTCGCTTTCCAGATGGAGGAATGATTATGCCTGAACTTTCATCCGTTTTTTCTTTAGTTAATTATGCTTTTGTATTATTTTTCGGCATCGTGGCGGCACTGTATCTTGCCGACATCGGTTTTTGCGATCATAAGCGTGTCTATGTCCTGACGCTTTTTTTCTTTGGTATTGCCCAGCTTCTTTTTTATCTGATCATGGGGGAGTCGGTGCTTTACAAATGCTATCCGTTTCTGATCCATATCCCTTTGATTGCCTTAATTTTCCTGCGGTTTCACCGGAATCTGTCAATCTCTGTCATCTCCGTTTTGTCTGCATATCTGCTGTGCACGCCACGCAAATGGTTTGGCACCTTTGTTGCTTTCTTTTTTGACAGAAATCCCGTTGTATCGAACATTGCCTCCATCATTATTACCATTCCGCTTCTTGTTCTTGTGATCCGGTTTGTCTCACCGTATATCATCCGGCTGAAATATGAAAGCCGCACGACACTATTTTTGTTTTTCCTGCTTCCGCTGGTATACTATGTCCTGGAATACACGTTTACTGTCTACACGGATCTGCTCTACACGGGCGGTGCAGTCGTTATTGACTTTATGGACAGTTTTCTTGTCGTATCCTTTTTTATTCTGTCTGTTCTCTCGCTTAAATTTTCAAGTGAAAAAAATAAAGCAGAACGGGAAAATATTCTGCTTACTACGGCTGCCACACAGGCACAGAAAGAAATTGCCCAGCTTTCCGCTTCCCAGCAGCAGGCAGCCATTTACCGGCATGACCTGCGACACCATATGAATTTCATCCAGAGTTGTCTGGATCAGAATAACCCAAAAGAAGCGACTTCCTACATCCACGAAATCTGTACCAATCTTGAACACAATTCTGTCATTCGCTACTGTGTCAACGAATCGGTCAATCTGATTGTATCCTCCTACGCCAATCAGGCTGCCGTAAACCACATTCCAATGCAGATTTCCATTACTGCGACCGAATTTTCCCGTTTTCAGATTACAGATCTGTGCAGTTTATTTGCCAATGCACTTGAAAACGCACTTCATGCCTGCCAGCAGATGAATCCGCAGTCCCAACGCTATATTTCACTTAAGGTATATGAGAAAAATACACAGTTATGTATCCAGATAAAAAACAGTTATGAACAACCTGTCGTTTTTGCAGATGATATTCCGATATCCCGTTCCGTCAACCACGGCATCGGCGTACAGAGCATGATCTCTGTTGTCGAAAAATACCATGGTGTCTATGGATTCTTTGCAGATCATGGGGAATTCCGGTTTCAGGCTTCCATGTAACATCTGATTTTCTGTCGATTCGTGAACTTTTTGTGTCCTCCCCGCAATTTTCATCAAATAGACACAACTTCATACGAAAATATCTCCAGATTGAAACGGAGGTTATTACCTATGGGAAAAAATAAAAAAGAAAAACCGGAACTTACTTGAAAATTTCCTTGATCCGGAAATTTTCTGTAATCAGTCCGACTCATCAGTAATCAAAAACGTCTGAGGATTTGTTTTATGCAAAATTCTCAGACGTTTTTCCCTTTATAAAATCTTTTTAAATCATGCCATCCCGCAGCACATCATGATCCCGCAACAGCTTCTCGATCACGGTTCCCTTGATCTTACCAAGAAGCGGTTTCTTGATCACATTGAGCGGTCCAAGATTCATCTGCAGAGGGGACTTGCCATCCATCAGCTTTACGCTGCTGTCTAACAGTTCACGCACATCGTAGACGCTTCCCCATACTTCCGGCACGCCGCGGTCCACACCGAGCAGTCCGTAGACCGCTTCCATTGCGGTACGCACGGAATACTCGGTTGTAAATACGGTATCTCTCGGCGTCTCAGTAAACTGTCCGAGGAATGCAAAGTTGACACAGCCATCCGGAATAACATCCGGGCGGTCTCCCTTTGTTCTTGGCATGAAAAATGCGGTGATATACGGCATCATGGTCGGTACGCAGACAGCACTGTGCTCTGCAAGATCCTCAATCTGGTCTTCCGGCACACCCAGATGGTACAGCCACTCTTCTGTAATCTCTTTACCGGTACACTCTTTCATTGGCTTCTTGATAAAATCACCCGGCACATCGGTAAACAGACCGTATACCCATACACAGACTTTGTCTTTGTCCTGCTCCTTGAACTGTCCCTGACGGTTGATCGTCCAGCTTAACAGCCAGCTGGAATCCTTGCAGCTTACGATACCTCCGGTAACCGTCTTTCCGCTGCGCGGATCACGCTGGCAGATCTTCTCAATATATGGAAGAATCTTGTCATCCAATGTGGTAACGGTTGCCGACTCCCAATTGGTCTTTGTAATATCGGAACAGAATTTTTCCGGATTTCCGAACGCCGGATCCTGTTTTGCAATGTTCTTCCACAGGCTCCAGCAGCCACTGGTCCGCACTTCGGCATCACCGTTTGGTGCATGGTTCTGATCGCCGTAAATCGTACCTTCGGTACAGCTTCCGTTTGTGACAAATACCAGATCGTTTTCCGTCAGGACGATTCCGGTCTCTACCCCTTTTACTTTGCAGTCAATGGCTTTTGCCACTTTCTTTCCATCTTTGATGTCAAAAATAACGTTCGTTACTTCTGTATTGAACTGGAACTCTACACCGGCATCCTCAAGATATTTTTTCATCGGAAGAATCAGGGATTCGTACTGATTGTAGCGTGTAAATTTCAGTGCGGAAAAATCCGGCAGTCCGGAAATATGGTGGATAAACCGCTGGAAATACAGTTTCATTTCCAGTGCACTGTGCCAGTTTTCAAAGGCAAACATCGTGCGCCAATATAGCCAGAAGGTCGAGTCAAAAACTTCCTCATCAAACACATCCTCGATGGTCTTATCATACAGATCTTCATCCTTTGTCATAAACAGCTTCATAATTTCCATGCAGCCCTTCTGACTCAGATTAAATTTGCCATCGGTATGTGCATCCTCACCACGGTTTTCGGTTGCACGGCAAAGTGAATAGTTTGGATCTTCTTTGTTCAGCCAGTAATACTCGTCCAGCACGGATGCCCCTTCGATTTCCAGTGATGGAATGCTGCGGAACAGATCCCACAGACATTCAAAATGATTTTCCATCTCACGGCCACCGCGCATCACATAGCCGCGGGTCGGATCAAAGATACCGTCACAGGCACCACCTGCCACATCCATTGCCTCTAAAATATGAATATGGGAACCTGGCATCTGCCCGTCTCTTACGAGAAAACATGCCGTTGCAAGTGCTGCAAGTCCACTTCCTACAATGTATGCATTTTTGTCATCGACACCTTCCGGTTTCTTTGGCCGGGCAAATGCTTCATAGTTTCCGTTGGTGTAATAAATGCCTTTGCTGTTTTTTTCATATTTTCCGCGCTCGGTGTTGCGGTAATCAACCGGTGGTGCTGCCTTTGCAATCTTCTTTACTTTCTGCTGGCTGGTTTTCTGTGCAGCATATACAAGTCCTGCACCGGCTGCTGCAACTGCTGCAATTCCAAGTCCTAATTTCTTATTTTTATTTGACATAGAAAAATCTCCTTTCTGATTTCTGGGATACTTCTCATTTAGTGTTTCTTCGTTACAGGTTTCTGATTCATTTCAAAACCAATTCCCATAAAATCATAAAACCTGTAACACGACAGATCATTTGTGGAACAAATACGATATGGTTATCTTACCATCTCTGTGAAAAGATACCATTTACAAAATGCCTGAAATGATAAAATTTTTATCATTTCAGGCATTTTGATTAATTTTTATTTCTGTTTAAAATTCTCGATCGAACGCGCAATATTCCCATCGAGTGCCGTTCCCATCATCATAACGATCTTATGGTAATCCTCCTGCATGCCCTTGTCGATCCAGTCAAGCATAATTCCCACAAATCCATATTTATAAAAATCTGCAATAAAGCGTTTATCCCCGTCTGCAATCGCAATGCCTTTGCATTTTTCTTCCACGACATTTACGATCAGTTCATACGTCAGCTTATACAGATACTGCTCCACTTTTTCGTGAGCAACCGCATGGTATACATTCATAATAAATGGCTTGTTTTCCAATACTGCCTCAAATATCTGCGCAATTCCCTCCAGCCACGTATCGTATGTCTTTTTGCCCTGCAACGCACGCTTTCCGTCCTCCACACATGCCCATTCCACCAGATCATAAATATCCTTAAAGTGATAATAAAACGTCATACGGCTGATGCCACAATGTTCCGTCAGATCATTGATCGTGATCCTGTCAATCGGTTTTGTCCGCAGGAGTTCTTTTAAGGATGCTTCAAGTGCAAGCTTGGTTGTGTTTGCCATATCGCCACCTCCGTCCATTTGACACTATCTGTAATTATTGTAACGCAACCGGATACCTGGGACAAATAAAGTTTTTCTAAAGAGTATAAAACATTTAAAATTCATTTAAGGAAGGCCTTCTATACTTCATGGCATCAAAAGAAAACAGGTGTTGCCGCCCAGTAAATATCAATCATTTACTGATGCGACAGCACCTATTTTCATTTCCAGCGTCACACTATAGTATTCTGTATCGGACGCTCTGCCTTTTATCCCTGCTGCCCTGCTGCCTGCCGGATCATATCCTCGACCACGATGTCATAAATTTCTCCGACCGTATTGCAGTATTCCAGAATTTTCCACGGCTCATTCGTGTGGAAATGAATCTTGACCAAATCCTCATCTCCAGCCGCAATCAGGCTGTTTCCCTCAAAATTTTCCGTGATGTAATCTGCGATCTCATCCTCGTCAAGATCCCTGTCTCTTCTGTCGATCAGTAACTGTGTATCATAACGATACGCAAACTGATCATCCTCTGCATCTATGGAATGTACTCCCATGGTTCTAATCCTCCTGTTATTTCACTGGAACAGCGGTGACAACTTTATGAAGTTCTTCCAGCTGTACCAGCAGCATTTTTCCAACAATGTAATTGTATGATATCTACTTTTTAAAGTCAAATTTAAAAACACATTGTATTAAATACCCAGCTCCAGCGAATCCGCAATATAGTAATCATATTTCTTTTTCCTGCAATACTTCTTAATCCTGCGGATCAGTTTATGGTCTGTCGTGTATTCCAGCAGATAAACATCCATTCCATCCGCTTTGCATGCCTGCAGATACTGGCAGAAATACTCCCGCTCCGTTTTTTTCTGCGTATGGAATGTTTTGGTTGTAAAATCAATCCTGCTCCACACCGACTCCTGGTTTACACCCGTCATAATATCCGCAGCAGAACCATAACGGGACTGATATGCCGTCACATAGATATCTCCTCCATTGACCACTACCGGCTTCCCCATTGCCCGGATTTTCTTTAAAATCACCGTCAGCCCATCAAAAATATCCTTTTTATGGGCATAATCATATACATCACAGTTATCAATAAAAAAGCCATCCACTCCCTTTTTCTTTAATTTTCCGGCTAATGTATCCATAAATTCCTGCCAGTCTTTATCCGCAACATTAACCCATTTTTCCTCTTCCCAGTTTTCATAATCCCCGATTGCCAGATGCTCGTATGTTTTATAATATGACCGGAAATTTTCGATAGAGCCAATATTAAGATAGCTGTAAACTTTTGTACCGCCAGCATGTAATTTTCTGATATCTTTCTTCGAAAAATACTGTGCATCAATCACAACAATTTCGTAATTTTTTAATTTTGGAACTGCTGTACGGTCTGCATTTAAGAATACTCCATACTCGTATTTTTGTGCCTTCCTTCTATCGGCATTACATGATGCCGATAGACATAATACTACCGTAACCAGCGACAAAATCCCCAAAAAGAAACAGGCATTTCTTTTTCTCCTGTTTTTACCTGATTTACATTTCATACTTCAAGAGCCTTCAAATCCCACGATTACCGGGATCAGTCATTCCCCATCATAAATTTTTCACTGCTGTCCATAATAAGCATTCGCACCGTGCTTGCGGAAGAAATGCTTATCGCGGATACAATCCGGTGCCGGCTGCACCTTCGGATTGATCAGTTCGGTACGGGTTGCCATCTTTGCAACTTCCTCTAAGACAACGGCATTGTGCACTGCCTCTGCCGCATCCTTGCCCCACGTAAACGGACCATGGTTCGTGCAGAGCACGCCAGGTGTGTAAACCGGGTTGATGCCTCTTGTCTCAAAGGTTTCAATAATGACTTTTCCGGTGTTGGTCTCATATGCCTCGTCAATCTCTTCCGATGTGAGGCTGCGTGCACATGGAATCGGTCCAAAGAAATAATCCGCATGGGTCGTTCCGTAAAGCGGAATATCCCTTCCTGCCTGTGCCCAGGAAGTAGCCTCCGGGGAATGGGTATGTACCACGCCTCCGATATCCGGATACTTTTTGTACAGTTCGAGATGGGTTGGTGTGTCGGATGATGGCTTCAAATCGCCCTCAATTTTATTTCCCTCCAAGTCCATAACCACCATATCGTCCGGTGTCAGTTTATCGTAATCCACACCGCTTGGCTTGATGACAAAGTAGCCGCTCTCACGGTCAATCCCGCTGACATTGCCCCATGTATAAGTGATCAAGCCTCTGCGCGGCAATTCCATGTTTGCCTCGTAAACCTGTTTTTTTAATTCTTCTAACATGCTTTCTGTCCTTTCTATATCCACAAAATCCGCCGCTGTAAACGACGGATTCTGCCTGTTTCTTATCTGTAACTATTATTTTATAAATGTTCTACTGCTGCACGCTCAATTGCAAGCCCTTCGTTGTAGCGTTTCAGGAACTGATCAAATCCTTCCACATCTGCCGGAACCGGGTTTTCAGTTACACCCTCCTGCCCGCCAAATACACGCTCATTCAGATAATCGGCAAGGCTTTCGCCCTCTTCTTTCTGTGCCATGTATGCTGCAAGAAGCGCGATACCCCATGCGCCGCCCTCTCCGGCTGTCTCCATAACGGAAACCGGTGTATCGATGGCTGCTGCCATGATGCGCTGTCCGACTACCGGAGTCTTAAACAGACCGCCGTGGCCGTACATCTTGTCGATCTGTACGCCTTCCTCTTTGAGCAGGATATCCAAACCATCCTTTAATGCGCCCAGTGCCGTAAACAAATGCACGCGCATGAAATTTGCAAGATTGAATTTTGCATCCGGTGTGCGGGCAAACAGAGGTCTTCCTTCATCAAATGCGGTAATTCCTTCTCCGGAAAAATAGTTGTATGCTAAAAGACCGCCACAATCTGCGTCACCTTCGAGTGCTTTGTTGTATAAAACGGAAAACAGCTCATTCTTGTCAATCTTCATGCCAAAACTGTTGGCAAACTCTTCAAACAGGTTGACCCATGCATTCAGATCGGATGTGCAGTTGTTGCAGTGTGCCATGGCAACCGCCTCTCCGGATGGCGTGGTCACCAGATCGATCTCCGTGTGCACATTCTTCAATGCCTTTTCCAGTACGATCATTGCAAATACGGAAGTACCTGCGGATACGTTTCCAGTGCGGACAGCTACACTGTTGGTCGCTGCCATGCCGGTTCCGGCATCACCTTCCGGCGGACATACCGGAATTCCTGCTTCCAGTTCGCCATCGGTATCGAGAATCCTTGCGCCCTCTGCGGTCAGCGTTCCGGCATTTTCTCCGGCAACAAGAACTTTTGGCAGAATGTCACGGAGTGACCAGTCAAAGCCGTATGGTTCTGCCAGCGCATCAAACTTATCGAGCATTGCTGCATCATAATCTTTTGTATTACTGTCGATTGGAAACATTCCGGATGCATCCCCCACGCCGAGCACCTTTTCCCCAGTCAGTTTCCAGTGGATAAATCCTGCAAGCGTGGTGAAAAATGCAATGTCTTTCACATGCTCCTCTTTGTTTAACATTGCCTGATACAGATGGGCAATGCTCCAACGCTGCGGAATGTTATAGGAAAATTCCTTTGTCAGTGCGGCTGCTGCTTCCTCTGTGATTGTATTACGCCATGTACGGAACGGCACGAGAAGCTCCCCAGCCTTATCAAATGCCAGATATCCGTGCATCATGGCGGAAAATCCAATCGCACTAATCTTTGTCAGCGTCACGCCATACTGCTCTTTTACGTCCTTTTTTAAATCCCGGTAGCAGTCCTGCAGACCACCCCAGATATCGTCCATAGTATAGGTCCAGATTCCGTGGTCAAGGCGGTTTTCCCATTCATGACTGCCGGATGCGATTGGTGTATGGTTCGCATCGGTCAGTACCGCCTTGATACGTGTGGAGCCAAATTCAATTCCGAGAAATGTTTTCCCGGACACGATCTCGTCTTTTCTTTCCACTGTTTCTACCTCTCTTTCTATCATAAACACCTGCCTTTGCATTTTACAAAAGCAGGTGTTACCTATCTTTTATCTGTAGAATACCTCTCCAAGCATCAGATCACGCTTGAAATCACGAATCTTGGTATCTTTGTCAATGTATACAGCCTCAATGCCCATGGCTGCTGCCCAGTCACCCATCTGCTCTGCAGTCAGGTCGTAGGTAAATGCGGTGTGGTGTGCGCCGCCAGCAAGAATCCATGCCTCTGCGCCTGTATAAATATCCGGTTCCGGAGTCCAGAAGTTCGTTGCGGTCGGAAGCTTCGGCATTGGTTTTTCTGTCTTCTTGCACTCTACATCGTTGATGATGAGACGGAAACGGTTGCCCAGATCAATCAGAGAAGTTGCAATTCCGTGTCCTTCCTTCGATGTAAATACAAGTCTTGCCGGATCTTCTCTGTCACCCATGGAAAGTGGCTGGCACTTGATGCTGATCGGACCGTCTGCGATGGACGGACAGATCTCAAGCATATGCGCTTCGAGGATTCCTTCCTTGCCTTTTACTAAATTGTAGGTGTAATCTTCCAGCATGGAAGTTCCCTTTGCATCCTTCATACCGGCTGTCATCACTTTCATGAGACGTACCATGGCTGCAACTTTCCAGTCACCTTCTGCACCAAATCCATATCCTTTTTCCATCAGTCTTTGGATAGCAAGTCCCGGAAGCTGCTTTAATGCGCCCAGATCTCCGAAGTGGGTAACGATTGCCTGATAATTCTTCTCCTGTAAGAAACGTTCAAATCCAAGTTCGATCTGTGCCTGTACTGCTACATGTTTCTTAAATTCTTCCGGATCTCTGCCCTCAAGTAAAATCTCATACTTGTCATAATATTCATCTACCAGTGCGTTTGTATCGGACTGGGATACGGCTGCAACAGACTCTGCGATCTCATTTACCGGATAAGCATCTACTTCCCAGCCAAACTTGATCTGTGCCTCTACCTTATCACCCTCGGTAACGGCTACATTTCTCATATTGTCAGCGACACGCATCACACGGATATGGCTGCTCTCTACGATACCGACTGCGGTACGCATCCAGCTTGCAATCTTATCAACAACAACCGGGTCCGTCCAGTGTCCGACAACAACCTTGCGCTCCATACGCATACGGCTTACGATATGACCATACTCTCTGTCACCGTGTGCGGACTGGTTCTCATTCATGAAATCCATGTCGATACTGTCATATGGAAGTTCCTCATTGAACTGTGTATGTAAATGCATGAGAGGTTTTCTGTACTCCTGCAGTCCAAGAATCCAGGACTTTGCCGGAGAGAAGGTGTGCATCCAGGTGATCACACCAGCACATGTCTCATCATTGTTTGCCTCGTTAAATGTCTTGCGGATCAGCTCGTTCGTGATCAGGGTTGGCTTCCATACAATCTCATATGGCAAAACGCCTGTCTTATTTAACTCGTCTACGATCTGCTTGGAATGCTGGGCTACCTTTGCCAGACATTCATCTCCATACAGATCCTGTGATCCTGTGCAAAACCAAAATTTGTAATCCTTATTTAACAGCATACTCGTTCCTCCTTAGAATTGTTCTCCGTATTGCTCATTTTTCATACTCTAAGTTTATAACTTGTATGCATGTATTTACAAGTTGTTTTTCATGCAAAAAATTAACAAAATTGTCGTTCTTTTCTTGTTTTATCCGAAATCTTTTTGGTCAAACTGCACAAATTATTATTGCCGTTCCATACACGAATTTCCCTCGATAAGCATAGGTTGGATAAGAACGCTCTCCCCTTGCTCCTTTCCTCCATTCTGAATCATGGAAAGAAGCAGTTCCGCCGCCATGGCACCAAGCTTTTCCTGCGGATGGTCAATCGTTGTCAGCCGAAGTCCCTGTTGGTTCGCCAGAAAGGAATTATCATAACCAGTTACGGAAATATCCTCTGGTATGCGCAGACCGTTCTCCTGCAATGCCCGGATCACCAGCTGCGCCGTCTGATCGTTATAACAGACAACCGCATCCATTTGCCCGCGAAGCGTTCCTCCTGCCATTTCCCGGATAGCTTCATACGGATGAAGCTTGCGGTCTTCTGTGTGGAACCATACGACTTTATCCGGATCATATAAAATCCCCGCCTCCTGCAATGCCCGGACATATCCTTTATGACGGTTCTGCCCCTGCATGTCATCTGCCTTAAATACGCCTACGATATTTTTGTGACCGAGATCCGTCAGATATTTTGTGATCATGTATCCTCCCTGGAAATCATCCAGAAGTACATGCGGTGTTTCTCTCATCTGCGGAAAACATCCCTGGATAAACACATACGGAATATGCGATTTTTCCAGTTGTTCATACAAGTTCATATGCCGGCAGAAAATCTGGCTCTTACTCGGTTCAATAATCACACCATCGATATCCTTACCCAGAATCTCCTGCAGACATTCTGCTTCCCGTGTCCGCGAATTTTTTGTGTTCTTTAAGACAATGCTGTACCCTGCACCTGTCAGCACATCATCAATTCCCTGTATGACACGTGGGAAAATATAATCCGACAAATAGGTCGTTACCACCGCAATATTTTTGGATGGGTGTGCATGCCGCATCATATCGGAGCAGAAAGTACCTCGCCCATGCTCGGCATAAATGTATCCCTCATTCTGCAAAATCGCCAGTGCCTTTCTTACCGTCTGACGACTGACCTGGTATTGTGCGGAAAGCATGTTTTCCGATGGCAGTTTCTGTCCCGGCGTAATCTTTCCGGAGACAATCTGCGAGCGCAGCTGTTCCGTCAGTTCCTGATATTTTGATGTGTTTCCTCCTGTAATACTCTCCATATTATTTTCCCTCATAAAAAAGCAGATTCTGCCAACCCATCCGGCCCCTCATTCCATCAAAGTTGTATCATGTACATTTACTTGTACGGTCAGTGTACCACAGGTTTATTTATATGTCATTAAAAGTATTGCACAAAAATACTGCCTTACAATTTACATGTAAGGCAGCATTTTTTGAACTATCTATTTTTAATAATGAAGGGTTTTCCCTGCATTGCAGGCAATTGTTTTACTTTATCCAATACGAACCCACAGATTTTTTGTTCCGTTTCGCACCAGAATCTATCGTCACAGGCATATGGTTCATCTGAATTATTGATAATAACCAAAACTTTTTCCTCTTTATTCTCCCGCAGGAAAGCATACAATCCTCCGTCTTCCATCCAGATGCCACGATATCTACCATTTTTCAATGCTTCATGCGTCTTCCGGAAGCTGATCCACTCTTTCAAATCCCCGGCAAAGGTGTCCGATGTGTCCCATCGCATCCCCTGGCGATACTGTGTCTCTGTTTTTCCATCCAGATAACATTCATCTCCATAAAAAACCGAAGGAATCCCATATCCCATGATTAGATAAAAACAGGCGAGCCTAAGTTTCCTGCGGTCTCCGCCACAATAACTCAGAAACCGTGGAATGTCATGCGAATCCAGAAAATTCATCTGTATCTCTGACACCTGTTGTGGATACCGGTAAATCATTTTGGTCATCTGTTCATCAAACTCCCGCGCACACATTGTCCTTTTTGCAAAAAAATCTGTGCATAAATAGGAAAACCGGTAATTCATGGTAGAATCAAATTGATCGCCCAGCAGCCAGCACTGTGCATCCTCCCAGATTTCCCCTATAAGAAGTGCATCTTTTTTAACTGCTCTCACAGCCGCCCGGAAATGCCGCCAGAAGTCATGATTAATCTCATTTGCAACATCCAACCGCCAGCCATCAATCCCAATCTCCTGTATCCAATACACTCCGACTTTAATCAAATATTGTTCGACTTTTGGATTTCCAGTATTTAGTTTCGGCATTTCTTTTACATAGGCAAAGGCTTCATAATTTGGGGGATCTTTATAGTCAACCGGTGCCTGCATCCCATAAAACCAATCAAGATATTCTGATTTTTGCCCATGGGCAAGAACATCCCGGAAAGCAAAGAAATCCGGTCCGCAATGGTTAAACACTCCATCAAACAAAACACGGATGCCCCGTGCATGGCAATCTTCCACCAGTTCTTTTGCTTCCTTTTTTGTTCCAAGGCATGGGTCTATGGAAAAATAATCTATGGTATCATACTTATGATACGAATTTGCGGCAAACACCGGATTTACATAAATACAATTAATTCCAAGCTGCTGCAGATAATCCAGATTCGCTTTTATCCCACTTAACGTGCCGCCCAGCCGGTTTCCCGAAATCGCTTTTTCCCCATTTTTTATCTCGATTTTCTGTTCATTCGGTTGTTTCTCCATGGTACGGTAACCGGTTGCAAAACTATCCGGGAAAATATGATACATCACCATATCTTTCGCCCATGACGGAATATGAAACATATCCTCTCTTCTTATATAGGGAAACTGGAAAAATTCTGTCCGGTTCTCCGGGATATCCCGGCTGAAATCGCGCTCATAATAATACTGTTCCTGTTTTCCATCCCAGAGCAGGAAATAATAGCACAACCGGCTGTATCTGTCATGAATAACAGTTTCAAAATAATCATACAAATCATCTTTTGCCGCACAAACCATCTCTTTTTCAAATGTTTCTATCTGTGGCTTAGGATCCACACGATCTCCATAAAACACTTTGCAACTTTTTAAATCCCCTTTTGCCGCCCGAAGCCGCAGGACAATTGTTCTTTCATCATATGCATATGCGAACTGCGACAGCGGTACATGTAAAACTGCTTCTTTTTTCATCCTTTTACTGCCCCTCCCGTAATTCCTTCTACATAAAACTTCTGCATGATAATAAACAAAATAGAAATAGGAATTGCCACAATCACACCACCCGCACAAAATACGGAAAAATAATCTCCCACAAGGGTTCTCTGCACCAGATTATATAATCCCATTGCTACCGTCCAGTCTGCCGGATTTTTTGAACGGATCATAAGTTTTGCCATCACAAAATCCATCCACGGATTCAGGAAAGCATTTATCACCGTATAAACAACGATCGGTTTCGACAATGGAATTACGATTTTTACGAAAATGGAAAGTTCCGATGCCCCCTCCAGTTTTGCGGATTCCCTCAGTGAAACCGAAATGGTATCAAAAAAGCCCTTACAAATGAGATATCCAAGTCCGGAACCCGCAGAATAAATAATAATTAACCCTGCCATGCTGTCTGTCAGCCCCAGTAATTTCATTACAAAATAAATGGCTATCATGGAAAGAACTCCCGGAAACATCCCAAGAATAATCGCAATACTCATCAATGGTTTACGTGCCGGAAACCGCATGCAACTCATTGCATACGCTACCATCAGCACAAATAATGTGGAAATTACACAGGTCGCTGCTCCAATAATCAGGGAATTCCGAAACCAGGCCGGAAAATTGGCAACGGTATCCGGCCGGAAAAACAACTGCATGTAATTGTCCAAAGACCATCTTTGTGGGAAAAAATGCATTGTATTAATGCCTTTGTATGAACTAAAAGAAGTTACCAGCAGCCATACAATTGGAATCAGCCATATAAATGCCAACAAAGCCAGCAGCATATGTTTTCCAACTATTTTTAACTGTTTTTTCATTTACTGAAATTCCTCCTCTTTATTCCCTGCAATCATCCTCGTAAATCCAATAAGTGTCAGCACGGCACAGATACAAAATACACAGATGCCGATAACAGATGCCATTTTATAATTGGAATAATCATTTGTCAGCCTGAACAGCCATGTAACCAGCAAATCTACTTCTTTTGCATTGGAATTTGCATAATTCATGTTGGATGTAACGTAATCTGTTGTAAGCAGGTAAATCACATTAAAGTTATTAATGTTGGCAATTAGTGCTGTAAGCAGACTCGGGCCTGTCACAAACAACATATATGGCATCGTGATTTTCCAGAAAATCTGCCTCTCATTTGCCCCATCTATCTTCGCGCTTTCCATCTGTTCATGGGGAATATTCATCAGTATTCCCGTCGCACTCAGCATCTGGAACGGTACCCCTACCCAGATATTGATCAGCACAATCATGACATGCGCCCATCCCGGTTTTGTCAAAAACGGAATATAAGAAAGTCCTTTTCCCACAAGTCCGATCTGTCTGAGCAGATCCGTCAGGCCAGTCTTACTGCAGATACTGTTGACAATTCCATAATCCCCAAACATTTTTCCAACCAGAAGCAGGGTAACAAACTGCGGAATTGCAATTGTTATAACAAATAATGTCCGCCACATTTTCTTCCAGCGCACCTGCCGGTCATTGATCAGCTTTGCAAGCATAATCCCGCCAAAATACGTTGAAAATGTTGCAAGAAGTGCCCAGAGTAACGTCCAGAACAAAATACGTATAAACGCATACCCAAACGTTACCGTGGCAGAAGATGTAAACAACTGGCGGAAGTTTTTTAGCCCTACCCAGGTAAACAGATAGGTAGGCGGCTGATGATCCATATCATAATTGGTAAATGCAACACATATCATAAAGATAATCGGAATCACATTTACCAGAATTACCCCCAAAACCGGCAGTGCCAGCAGGCTCACATGAAACTTCCGGTTTATCAGTTCCCGGCAGTCTTCCTTCATGGTATTAATATGTTCCCCATGTTCTTTCATCTGCTGCATCCGGAATACGGTTTTAAAATTTGACACGTATAATGCAACAAATGCTGCTATGATCAATATCCCAACCACTCCAAAAAGTAAAATCAGCAAGGAATTATCATAGTGATTTACCGTCTTTTGTAATGTTGTAAGATCCAGTGTTTCCTTTCTCTGCACGGTTCCTAATGTATTTAATTTTCTGATATACTGCCAGGATACCCTCCCTGTAAAGAGAAAAAAGAATACTTCCATCAATGTCATTAAAATTCCTTTTCCCCATCGGTCACAGGCACAATATCCGCTCCCCATCACAAGCAGGGACAGGCGGGTCCAGAGATTTCCCTGTACCCACGCTGTTTTTATTTCATTCCAATATCTTCTCATATGCATTCATTATTCGGATGCCGGCTGAGTAATACCTTCAACCGCTTTATCCAGCACACTCTGTGCATCCTTATAGGTACCTTCCACCAATGTTTCTCCCAGTGCAGCCGCCGGATCCCAGTAATTATTTCCTACCCGCTGCAAATCTGCGTATTTTGCCTGTTCTGTCAATGCCGCAAGTGCAGGTGCCGAAGTAATTTCTTCCGAAGCTGCTGCCTTTATATTTGAAGGTTCTTCTCCGGTTGCGATACCGATGGTTTTCTGGCTCTGTTCATTCGTCAGATACTCTGCCAGAAGCATCGCCCATCCGGTATTTTTAGAATATGCATTCACTCCGACAAACTTATATCCCGCATAAGATCCCATCTGTACCTGATCTCCATTTACCGTAAATGTAGGAAGTTTTGCGGCAGCATATCCATCACCATATGCTTCTTTAAACGCATTGCTTGCCCATGTTCCATTGACATCCGCAATCATCTCCCCATTTAATGCAAAAGCCTGTGCATCTTCATTCACACAATTTACCATCGCCTTGTTTTTACAAATATCCGTGATCGCAGCAGCAACATCTGCACCTTTGTATTTGGTATCCGCAGCATTCCAGTTACAGGTATTAGAGCCATCATCATTCCGATACATTTCAAGCCCTGCTCCCGCAAAAAATCCATACAAATACCATGCCCCGGATACTTCCATGCCGACTGTTTTGCCCTGTTTTTGCGCTGCAGCCAAAAGATTGTCCCAGGAAGCTACATCTTCCGGGGTAAGATAATTGGAATCATAATAAAGAAAATATCCATTGGAAGCGGTAAGAGGATATGCATACATAGTTTCATCCACGGAAGCCGCCTCCACTGCCTCTTTCTCATTTTCTTCTTTTGGATCATATGTAAATGTTGCATCAACACTCTGTAATGCCCCTGCTTTTTCCAGATCATATAACTGATCATCTGCAAATACAAATACGTCTGCCGCTTTTTCTACATCTGCAAGAACTTCATCCTTACAATTAGCTGTAGATACTGCACCGATGGTAATATCAAAATCTACCTGATCATACTGGTTTTTAAAATCTTCAACCAACTGCTTCATCGTTTTCTGGTAACTTTCTGTTTCATCACACCAAAGGTTTAATGTAACGGTTCCTTTTGTGGAAGCTATCAGATTTTTTACTGCATCTTCACTCGTTTTTTCCGTATTTTCACTTTTTTGTGTTTCCACCGTTTCTTCTGCTCCCCCACATCCGGCGAACGTTGTCATCACCATTGCCGCCGCCAGGGCAATTGCCACCATTCTTTTTTTCATGTTTTCTCCCTCCCAGGAAACTGCTTTCCTATATATTGCTATTATTTTGCGGTTTTCCGCTGTGACTGATTTTATTTTATTGATATTTTCCTATATTTTCAACGTTTTATCTTTATTTTCTATTGACTTTGTTAGGAAACCGCTATACCATCTTTTTAGTTTTATACATTTTTAAGGAGGAAAAAATATGGCTATAACAATATCCGATGTTGCAAATGAAGCCGGAGTGTCTAAATCCACAGTTTCAAAAGTTTTAAATCACTGGACGACCATTTCACCAGAAACTGTTGCACGCGTTCAGGCTGCCATTGATAAGCTGCACTATGTTCCCAACGCCCGTGCCGTTTCCTTTGCCAGACAGGCTGCCAAAAATATTGTTTACCTGACGGATCTCGGGCAGGGTACTGCCTATCAGAATCCCCATATGTTTGATATTATGTCCGGTGTCCATCATGAACTCACACGGCACCATTATACCCTTACTCTCGTGGATACCTCAGAAGAATCCTATCCGGGCGAACGTGCCATTCAGGAAATACAGCGCCGTTCTGCCGATGGACTGATTATCCATGGATCAGCGGTCAACGAAGTTCTGGCACAACATATCCTCAAAGACAACGTCCCACATATTATTATCGGCCATCCCAATTTCGAAAGCCGGCTCTGCTGGATAGACACCGATCACGCACTGGCAGGAGAATATGCCGCCGCCCATATGCTTGCATGTAACTATTACGATGTACTGTTTGTAGCGGGCCGGAAAAGTGACATTCTTTCCAGCCAGCGGCTGAAAGGATTTCTAAAAGGCATGTTAAACCAGAAACACCATATTCCAAACAAAAGGATCTGTTATACAAATGCAACCCGTATCGGAGCCTACGAGACAGTTTTCCCTGTATTGCAGGATCGTGCCTCTCTTCCGCAGGCCATCGTCTGCGAAAACAGCACCCTCGCCCTTGGGGTTTCCCGCGCTATTACCGAATTATCCCTTTCCATTCCAAAAGACATGGGATTTCTTACATTTGATTGTTACCCTTATGCAGGCATCATTGATCCTGCCCCAACGGTCATTGACATCAACGTATATGATATGGGTATCCAGGCCGGAAATATGATGATCCGCAAACTGGAATATCCGGATCTGCTGATTCAGAGTTTTACCACACTCCCTATATTGATTCAGGGAAAAAGCACTGTACCCTGTTAACGAACTGTTTCCATAAAAAAATGCAGCGGACAATTTCTACGTCCACTGCATTTTTATAATAAAATTATTGTGTGCTACAGTCCAAGCACTTTTTTCTTTGCGGCCGCAAACTCTTCATCCGTAAGCGCACCTTCCGCATGAAGCTTTGTCAGCTGCGTCAGTTCTCCGGAAGTGGATTTTGCTTCTTCCGGCTGTTCTAAGTCTTCGGTGTCTTTTACATAGGATGCCCGAAATTCCCCATTGATCTCTGCAATCTCTTTCTCCCCACGGATATAGGCATCATACATATCAAACAGATCCATGCCGCTTCCTCCCACGCAGTCATCCGGCTCCTGCCAGGAACGAATCAGTGCAATCCTTTCTTCCTTTGTCGTGTCTTTGATCAGATATCCACTCATGATAATATTTTCCTCCCTACCGGCGATATAACTCCGGATTCTTCTCTTTCATTTTCTGTTTGTGTACATACATGCGGCGGTCTGCCTCCTGATAAAGCATACGGATATCCACGTTATCCAAAAACTCGCTGCGCTGCACGCACCCCACTGCTGTACTCAGATGCAGTTCTTTGTTTTGTTCATTTTTTTCATACAGGCATTTTAACAGGCAGGTGAGGTCCTCACGCAGTTCTTCCTGCTTCCGGTCCGGAAGCACCACATGAAATTCATCTCCCCCGACCCTCGCAATTGCCAGAGCCGCCGGAAATGCCTCCCTTAAAACAGATGCAAAACTGCGCAGCAGCGCATCTCCCTTTTCATGCCCATAGGTATCGTTGTAATACTTTAAAAGGTTCAGATCCATACTGATCAGGGTAAAATCTGCGTCTCCATCCAACAGTTTTTCAACTACTTCATCGCACTTGCGCCGGTTGCTCAATCCTGTCAGTTCGTCACTGTATGCCATATTTTCAAGCAGTTGCTGCTGTGCCTCTTTATATAATCCCCGGGATGTTTTCCCTGTATAGTCCAGCAACAATGCTGCGACAATAAAGAGTGCCCCATAACACACGGAGCTGCTATATTTGTTTCCTTCAAAGTGTACAAAAAATTTCTGTACATTATACTGAACCAGTTCATATAAAATCACAAACAGAATACCCACCATCCCCAGCTGCAGCATATGGTTATACTTTCTGCGGTGTATGCCATCATCAATGATAAGCAGGATAATAAATACCACCTCCAGCATCATCAGCATCTGTGCCGCTTTCAGATCCTGCGGAAAGTGTACGAGGTTGAGTGCCTGCATGAAAAAAGCAAGTGCAATAAATACCGTCTGTCCTGCCAGAAGTCCCTTGTAAAAAATACGGAAAAATCTGTTCCTTCCTTTCTGAACTGCTGTCGGGTAAAAATATAAAAGCAGCGGAAGCGGTCCCGCATACAGGGACATGTATTCCATATATGCTTTTACTTTCAGATTCTGTGTAAAAAGTATGATGAGGTTATTATTGCAAAGCGTCCATCCCCCGATCAGCAGGGAAAATAAAGCTACCCAGAACAGGCTTACATACACCCGGTTCTTTAAGCTTGCAACCATGGATACACATGCCATAAGAACCCCAAATAAAATCAGAGACATTGAAACTGCAATCCGGATTCTATTTTTCACAAGGGATTCCTGTATCAGTGTACCTTCATTTCCAAGCATCATGGAACTGATTCCGTTAAAGGCATTGTTTTCCGAAACGGTTAATGTAATGCTGAGTGTCTCTCCGAGATAATCATTCGGAACTTCAATATAATGCACTCCATATCCCAGCATTTTTCCCTGCTTATAATCTCTTTGTCCGTATGAATAAAGAAGCGTATTATTCATACGGACTTCGATTTTTGCATGGATAAACTCGCAGCGCAGCACGGGATTCACACCCTTGTAATGTTCCGTCATATAATGGGAAAGTGTCACAACATCTCCCTTATTTGTCATGGGAAATGTGAATTTGCTGAGTGTTACATTCGTATATGTTTTTTCGTTTATCGTCACATCCCAATGCCGATCCAGCATGATACCCCTGTCATAATACTTCTGACCACCCGTAAACATAAATAAAGGGATGACCACAACCAGAAAAGTCATCAGCATAAGAAAAAATATTCCTATGTTTTTCTTCTCAATCTTTTTCATTTCCAGACCCTTTTTGTCATCTTCTTATCTATCTGTTTTCAGATTACATATCGTATATTCTACCATATTTGTTCTGTTTTTGATATACCCAATGTGCTTTTGCACGATCAGCACTCGCATTTGTTCATTGAAGCACCTGTTGTCAAAAAAAGCCCTGCGGTATACAAAAACCGCAGGACTTTTCTTGCTTAGTTTCTTTTAAAAATCAACATCCGTATCATAGTAGCAGCATTTTAAGAGTTTCTCCATCTCCTCCTGACTTGGCTGTCTTGGATTGGAACCCGTGCATGCGTCAAGAATTGCATTGGCCGCAATCTCCGGAAGTCTCTCTAAGAATACCTCCTCCGGTACAAATCCCTGCTCGGTCGGGAAGCTGTCTGCACCATAGTTTTTAATGCAGTGCGGAATGTTCAGATCATCGTTCATCCTGCGCAGATGTGCGATCAGAAGCTCCACCTTTTCATCCAGTGTGTTTCCGCCAAGTTTCATGAAATCCGCAATCTCACCATAACGTTTCTTTGCCGTCTCATCCTTTGCATTAAATGCGATAACCTTTGGCAGATACATTGCATTGGCTGCGCCGTGGATGATGTGTGCGCCATAATCCGCAAACGCTGCACCTGTCTTATGTGCCATGGAATGTACAATACCAAGAAGTGCATTGGAAAATGCCATACCAGCCAGACACTGTGCGTTGTGCATAGAATCTCTCTTTTCCATATCTCCATTATAAGATGGAATCAGATCACTCTGTATCATCTTGATTGCATGGAGTGCAAGTGGATCGGTAAAATCGCAATTTGCGGTAGAAACATATGCCTCAATTGCATGTGTCATTGCATCCATTCCGGTATGCGCTACCAGTTTCTGTGGCATTGTCTCTGCCAGATCCGGATCTACGATTGCAACATCTGGTGTAATCTCAAAATCTGCGATCGGATATTTGATTCCTTTCTCATAGTCAGTAATAATGGAGAAAGCCGTTACCTCTGTTGCAGTTCCGGAAGTTGATGAAATTGCACAGAAATGTGCCTTGTTGCGCAGCGCCGGAATACCAAATACTTTGCACATATCCTCAAAAGTAATATCCGGATACTCATACTTGATCCACATTGCTTTTGCCGCATCAATCGGAGAACCACCACCCATGGCTACAATCCAGTCCGGCTCAAACTCCTGCATCACTGCCGCACCTTTCATAACAGTCTCAACAGACGGATCCGGCTCAATGCCCTCGAAAAGTTTTACTTCCATCCCGGCTTCCTTTAAATAATCTTCCGCCTTCTGAAGGAAACCAAACCGTTTCATCGAGCCGCCGCCCACGCAGATGATCGCTTTCTTTCCCTTGAATGTTTTCAGGGCTTCGAGTGCTCCCTTTCCATGGTATAAATCTCTCGGTAATGTAAATCTTGCCATATAAAAAACCTCCATATACTATGTAAATCATTTTGGCTTTCACGATCGTTTCCCGTGCACCCCACAGAAAAAGTTCAACACCCTTCTCTCTCTGCTTTGTTTTTATCATTAGACATATTGCACAAAAATTCGACCGTCATGCGCCTGTAACTATGCATTTATTCTACCATCAAAGTGAAGAAATTGCAATTGGAAAAACATATGGCGGAGACGATTTAAACGGTTTTAGCATTAACATTTTAACAACCGGTTGTTGTGTGATCTTTTCTGCTTTTTGAATGGGATAACGTATATCTCCAGCCTTAATTTTCATGCTATCCCTTGTGTTGCTGGGACATATGCTCTTTTTCTCCATCTTTTTGTCCCTCTTTCTTGGTGAGCCGGGACATATGCTCTTTTTCTCCTCCTCTTTGTCCCTCTTTCTTGGTGAGCCGGGACATATGCTCTTTTTCTCCTCCTCTATATCCCAAAATTTCTGACAAACAGGTCTTTTCTGTTTACATTTTTCTCATATGTCCCGCATTCGCTTCCATATAGGATTTTTTGTTTTACTTTTTCTCTATATGTCCTTCCCCTTTTTCCACACGGGACTTTTTGCTTTACTTTTTCTCTATACGTCCCGTCCCACTGCATCCATTTTTAAATATAACATTTCCATACCCAACCTGTGTTGACAAATCCATCCATGTGTTTTATTATCTATTAGATTTCTAACAATTAGAAAGCTAATAAATGAGGCATTTATGAAAGAATCCCTTCACTATCTTCTGATGTCCGACCACTTTCTGTTTCAGAAAGCACTCGTCGCAAGTGTCAAAGATACCGGTCTGACGCCGGGACAGCCCAAAATCCTTGATTACCTAATCAACCATAACGGTGCCATCCAGCGGGAAATTGCCGTATCCTGCCATATCGAACCGGCATCTCTGACCGCGATATTAAACGGTATGGAAAGCAAAGGCTATATTGAGCGCAAAATGGATGACAGGAACCGCCGCTCCTATCATGTATATCTCACACCGCTTGGCAGGGAATATGCCGACCGGCTCAGTCTGGAATTTGCCCGGATAGAACAAAAAGCACTGGAAGGATTTTCCGGTTCAGAAGCCGGGCAGTTGCAGCAACTGCTCAGTCGTGTATACAACAATATGACCAAAACTCAGAAAGAAGGAACGAACAAATGAAACACTTAAAAGTAAGAATCCCTATGTATTTTATCGGGCTTTTTATTATGACAATCGGAATCGCCCTCTCCGTAAAATCGAACCTCGGCGTATCTCCGGTCAGTTCCATCCCTTACACCATGACCTGTGTGTGGGGCATCGAGATGGGAAAAGCCACGATCCTTTTTCATATCGTACTGGTGCTGATCCAGATCGTGCTGCTTCGCAAAAACTTCAAGCCTGTACAGCTCTTGCAGGTGCTGGTCGGCATTGTATTTGGCTACTTTACCACATTTTGTAACTATATGGTGTCCTTTCTTCCGACACCGCACAATCTGGCAATCCGTCTTGTAATGGTACTTGCCAGCACCGTATTTGTCGCATTCGGCATCTTTTTATATCTACCGGCAGACCTGATTCCGCTTGCCGGGGAAGGCTGCATGCAGGCAGTTTCTTCTGTGACACACATTGAATTTTCCAAAGTAAAAACCGGATTTGACTGCACAATGGTGCTCGTTTCCGCGATCGCCTGTCTGACGCTTTTGCACAGTCTCGGAAGTGTCGGTGCCGGTACGATCATTGCTGCTATTTTAGTTGGCACTTTGGTCGGCATCATCAACCGGGTCTTCGGCAGACAACGAGATGCACTGCTTGGTAAAAATGAGAAAGCTGCTGATGCCGCAGCCTATTCTGCTTCCCATTATGTCGTTACCATCTCCCGTGAATTCGGAAGCGGCGGCCGCGAAATCGGAAAACTTCTGGCCGATGCGCTTGGTTTTACTTACTACGATTCGCAGCTTATCCGTCTTGCTGCAGAAAAAAGCGGGTATACACCGGAATATGTCGAGCAGAATGAGCAGACTTTAAAGAATCCGGTTCTCCATGATTTCTTCGCATGGTACGCCGGACCGTTAGAACAGACCGATCTGCCAAAAGTCGACCAGCTTTTTCAGAAGGAAACAGAGGTCATCCGCACGCTTGCACAAAAAGAGTCCTGCGTTATCGTTGGCCGACTGGCCAATTACATATTAAAAGACCGTCCTGGTGCTTACCACGTATTTATCTCTGCAGATACAGCAACCGAAGCCGCCAGAGTCGCAGAACGCGACCGCATTTCTGTCGATGAGGCTGCTGCGAAAGTAAAAAAGGTGAACCACGAGCGCGCGGTTCACTGTAAGCATTTTACAAAAACGGACTGGGGCAATGTGAAAAATTATAATCTCTGTATCAAGTCCGATGATTTCGGAGTGGAGGATACGGCACAGATGATTCAGGAGCTGTTTCAGAAGAAAATGGGCGTATAATTACTTCTGTGCTGCAAAAATTGTCAAATTCGCAAAGTTTATGCTATACTCCTGCTATAAGGAGGTATAGCATAAATTTTATTGTGTCAGGCACCCCCTGATTGGAATTTTCAATATGTCAAAATCTTTATTTCCATTCCTCATCCCTCAAAGATAATTCATCTTCGGCGGTCATCCTTGCTATGGTAGCAAGTAATCTGCTTTCATCTTGCGTAAGCGGATTCTTTTCGGCAATACAAGTCTGCGTATCATAATATAGGCAGAAACGATGAGAAATCACATACACAAAATCAAACAACTTTGCAGACTCGTCAAAAGCTTCAGAAATCCATTCAAAAAAATGGTTTTCTGCGTAAGAGGTTGGAATTTCAGGCAGAAGTATGGCGAGCCCCATCCTCTTAAAATTTGACTGGTACTGCTCAATCTTTTCTTTCTTTCTTCGTATGCTCTCTTGAAAAAAGAACTTTTCTCCATCTGATGTACCCGAAGAAGATATTGCAACCATATCTTCTTTAATAGATATAGGCAAAATGGAATAACCACTTGAAACAATGGCTCTTTTATGTTTTTCAGTATTACCGTTTTTTTGCTGAAGATTAACAAATTCACGAGAAGCTCTCATATCTCGAAAATCCACAGCAGCGGTCACTTCGATTCCAACACCATTTTCATTGTCTTGCAGATCAGGTGATTCGCCCGTAACCATATTTTCAAATCTGTTTGGATATAAATACCGCAATGTAGCAAGAACTCTGTATTCCTGCGAATGCTTTAATGGTTCAGATTTTATTGGTTCTGTAAATTTTTTATTCTTAATTTTATCCGTGTCTATTCTCATAATTACACCACAGGTGGAACAGGAGACATTACAGCAAATAACCCTTTAAGTTCGTCAACTGTACCCGCTTTTGCCCACTCTGCCATACCATTTTTCCAAACCAAGCTATCTGACGTGAGTTGACCACCAGCAACCATCTGCTGTAGTGCTTGCAGATTGTAAGGCCCGGTAGCTTGACCACTGACAGCAACGTGATATGCAACTACAGGAATTGGAGGCGGTGTCATTCCCGAATGACCTGCTTGGTTCATACCCGACATAGCATTTCCCATAACGCCAGCAATGTTTTGACCAACAACGCCGCCGACAGCCATACTTGCCATCATTGCCGCTGGATTAAATACCATACCGTTACCTCCTTCTCCACCCATATCAATCGTTCCTGCTCCGTTAACGCCCATTTGACCAAGTGCTTCTGCACCTGCGACACCTACTTCAACCTGTTTTTCAACTTGGTAAGCCCCAATATTGGCTGTTCGGGTATGCATATGCTGTGCATACGCACCTTCTTCACGTGCTATGCGGAGACGTTCTTCGTAGTCAGCAGCTTCTAGCTAAATTTTATTGTGTCAGGCACCAATGGTTTATTTCTGTTCTGCCTCTGTTATTAGACATATTGCACAAAAAATCGACCGTCGTACGCCTGCAACTATGCATTTATTCTACCATTAAAGGTAGGAAATTTCAATTCATATTTTTTACTCTCTGCTTCCATATAATGGGTCATCCTCTCCCACCGGTTCCTCGTCTATATATTTTGCAAACACTTTATAAAAAAAGAATGAACATACATATGCAAGTAAAGCAAATCCCATCAGAAGCAGCAGCACATCCGTAATGATACTGGTATATGCCATATAGCCTGCCGCCAGTACTATCACACTTACAAACAGCGTATATGGGAAAAAATGGGCAACCGCCATGGCGGCTGCATTTTTTATCTGCACACGCAAAGGATTTTCCAGTTTTGCAATCACCGGAAACAGCCATAAGAACACAATAAAAACCAAATAGCCTACGCATACACTCACCACTGTCATAAATACGGATATGAAAGCAGGTCCCACATTGCGCCAGAAAAACAAATCAATAAAAAGCAGGCACACAAAAAGTAAGCCTATCATTCCCGCCACAAAAGACTGTTTAAAATTCTGCTTAAACGATCGGAAAAAAGTCTGTATAACATACCCATCTCCATAGCGTACCGATCGCAATGAAACAGCATACAATGCTGTAATTGCCGGTCCGATCGTCACAACCGGAATACAGCACAGCAGAAAAATCAGATTCAGTAAAATCAAATCTGCCATCTTATTTAAAAAAGCAATCACCGGATTTTCTTTTGGCATACGCTGCCCCCCTTTACCATGTATAAATGTCTGTTCGTTATAATACTACAAAAGCAGTCCGCATCGCGCAAGCGATTTTTATACGAACTGCTTTCTTATATTTTGTTGAGGATTGAAAAAGATGAATTTTATAATTTGTTACTTATTTGATACCGCTGATTGCAATGGACTCAATGATCATTCTCTGGAAAATAAAGAACAATGCCATTGTCGGAATCATTGCAATTACGGATGCTGCCATGATCAAAGCATAATCACTCTGAATTGCATAATAGGAATTGAAGGAACGGATAACCACCTGCAATGTCCAGTTCTTTTCGCTTCTCAAGAAAATAGTAGGTGCAAGATAATCATTCCAGATTCCCATAAACCACAACATCAGCTGCGTTGCCAGAGCCCCCTTCATCAATGGCATAAAAATCTGAAGAAACGTACGGAAATATCCACATCCATCCAATTTTGCTGCTTCCATCAGATCATCCGGAATTCCGATCAGGTTCTGTCGAAGGAAAAAGATAATACTGACATTTCCAAAGCATCCCGGAATAATAAGTGGAAGCAGAGTATTGGTCCAGCCCAGTTTGGTAAACATGACATACTGTGGAATCATGACAACCGCAAACGGAATCATAATGGTTGCCAGCAATGCCAGAAACAATGCATTTTTGCCACGAAATCTCATTTTTGCAAATCCGAATGCGGCGAGGGAGGAGGTAAATCCGCCAATAATCAATACCGGAATTGCAACCTTCAGAGAATTAAATATACCGTTTATGAACTGTCCCTTTTTTAATACTTCAGAATATTTTCCTATCAGAATCGGATCCGGAAGAATTGTTAATGTACCGGACAAAATCTGATTTTTTGTCATGAATGATGTCGCAATCATGTAAATTAACGGGAAAACCATTACAACTGCACCAAGAAGAAGTAATACAAAGATAATCCAGTTAAAAATTTTCTCTTTTTTTGATACAAGCCGGGAGCTTGCCAAATCTTTTTTTGAACTCATATGACTCCCTCCTAGTCCATGGTCTTCACCCATCTATCCTGACCCGCGAAATTAAGAGCCGTGATAATGAAGATGATGATTGCAAGAATAACTGCCAGTGCACATCCGTAGCCTAACTGTCCGTTTGAAAATGCTTTATCATACAAATAATAAACAACGGTTGCTGCACTATAGTTTGTTCCACCTTTATTCGTCATAACCTGTACTTCCACGAACACCTGGAAACCGCCAATCAGGCTGGTAATTAAAATATAGAACGTAACCGGCGAGACCAGTGGAACGGTAATATGACGAAATTTCTGCCATCCATTTGCTCCATCAATGGAAGCAGCTTCATAGTAGTTACGCGGAATGTTTTGCAATCCGGCAAGATAAAGAATAATAGAAGTTCCCAATCCTTTCCATACCATGAAGATGATTAAAGCTACTTTTACCCAGAACTCATCTCCCAGCCAGTTTGGACCATGATGTCCGGTCAAAAGTTTGATGATTGAATTAAATAATCCATAATCGTAATTATAAACCCATGCCCACAAAATAGACACGGCAACCAGTGAAGATACTACTGGTACATAATACATTGTCCGAAGCAGCCGGATTCCCGGAATCTTACGGTTCATTCCCATTGCCAGAAGCAGTCCAAGGATCATTCCGATTGGAATACCGATCAAATAAATAATGGTTGTAAGCAGAGATTTCCAGAATTTTTCATCATGAAAAATATTGATGTAATTCTGCAATCCACAGAAATTATCCACCAGAGAATTCATTCCCGTCCACTTGCTCATACTTGCAAACACTGCAAAGCAGATCGGATAAGCCATAAAAAGTAAAAATCCAAGGAAAGGCAGGGCGATGAACAGCCACGCAGTTCTTTCTTCTTTCTTCGCCATTGCCGACATCTTATGTTTCGGTTGTTTTGTTTTTCCGCTCATATGCCCACTCTTTTCCTGCGGACTGCCCCATGACAGGGGCAATCCGTTTTAATCTTAATTATTAGTTGCTGCGTTCTGTAATTCGATCGCGTTGTCCAGTGCTTCCTGCATCTTTGGCGCTACCTGTTTACAATAATCATCTACGGAAACTTCTCCGGTCAGAACATTCGGCATTCCTTCCAGGAAAGTATCCCACCATTCACTGTTGTAAGTGTAGGTTGTTTCCGTAAAGATTCCTTTATATTTGTCACTTCCCTCAATATATCCGAAAATAACATCTACATTGCTTGCATATGGAATTGTTCCATCATTTACTTTGTCTTTAAATGTTGTCTGTGCATAATCCATAATGTTTGGAATCTGTAAAGACTTACCGGATGTCTCGCCGCAAAGTTCTTTCTGTCCGTCCAGATCTGTTGATAAGGACTGTATTAACTCTGCACATAAATCCGGGTTCTTTGCCTGTGAAGAAACTGCGAAACCAACGGTTCCGAGCCATGCTGTGGACTTTCCGTCTCCGTTTGGTCCTACCGGCCATCCACATAAATCCCAATTGTATGGGAATGTTGCATCATCCATAAATGCTGCTACATCCCATGTACCACATGCATAAAAACCAACCTGTCCGTCCAGCCATCTCTGGTATCCGCCAAGCGCAGTATCCTGTTCTACCGTTGGTGTTACTTTATACTTTAATGTCAGATCCGTATAATACTGGAAAGCATCCTTAAAATTCTGATTTTCATCAATGACTACCTTTGTCTGATCATCATTTAAGAACTGACCGCCATTGCCGTATACATAAGGAGTAAAACCAAATGCATTTGCATTTGCAACACCCCACTGATCAATTTCGCCATCACCGTCTTTATCCTTTGTCAGTTTCTGGCACACATCTGCAAATTCTTCCCATGTGTATGGATTTTCCGGATCCGGATACTCCAGTCCTGCTTCATCAAAAAGATCTTTGTTGTAGGCAAATGCAAAGCAGGATAAATCTTTCGGCAGGCAGTATAACGATCCTGAACCAATATTAGATCCATCATACATATATGCGCTCTTGATCGCCGGCCACAGATTGTCAACTGCAGTAGCATCTACGAGATCATCCAACGGCTGTACATATCCGTTATCTACATAACTTCTGACTGCTTCCGGTCCCACATAGAAAATGTCCGGAAGTTCTCCCGCTGTCATGGCAGCTGTCATCTTCGTTGCGTATTCATCCTGTGTTGTTACCTCAAAGTTTACTGTAGAAATCTCATCTGCATGCTCTTTTGTAAATTTATCAATTAGTTCCTGATAAACGGCTTTTTCGTGATCCTGTGCATAAATAAGAATATTGATCTCATTATCACCGGTTCCTTTCATCTCTGCAACGGAGCTTGCAGAGCCTTCTGTGTCTGATCCCCCATCACTCTTTTCAACTCCGCATCCTGCTACCATCGTTGCGAGCATTGCTGTACAAAGCAATGTTGATATGATTTTTTTCTTCATAGTTTCCTCTCCTTTTTAACCACCTTGATCATAATGAAATAAAATATAAGCTCCCCTGTTCGTTATTCTGACCATCTGATTCCGACGCGCCTTTAAAAATCATTCGGCAGATTAACTAATATTTTAAAATTTGTCAGGTCTTATTGGTTACATTATATAATTGCCCAATAAGTATGTCAACATGTTTTTTAGATTTTCCTAAAATATTTTATTTAATTGTTGTTATTTAGTGTTTTATAAATTATTTTCGTTTTTATTCTTTTTCTTTCACTCATGCGTTGACGCATTCCGGAAATGATACTATAATTTATAAAACAGAAATGAAACAACAAATAAAAAGGGGGTAATTTATGCTTCACATCACTTCACTGGATGATGGACTGGACATTTTTAAAGCACTTGGCTCCGATGTTCGGATTGAAATTATAAAACTGTTGATTGAAAACAAAGAAATGAACATGAACGAACTGGCAGCAAAACTGAACATTACGAACGGTGCTCTGACGGGACATATAAAAAAACTGGAGGCATGTGGAATTGTCAATACGTCCAATGATTCCAGCGGGCACGGAAACCAGAAAATCTGTACTCTGCATCTGGATAAAATTCTCATTGATCTGGACGCACCGGAAGAAGCGCAGAATGTTTACAATGCAGAACTTCAGGTCGGACATTACTGCAATTATGAAGTCTATCCGACCTGTGGGCTGGCTACCGCTTCCCATCTGATCGGTGAAGTGGATGATACGCGCTACTTTGCACATCCTGATCGCTACAATGCAGATATTCTCTGGTTTTCCAAAGGATTTGTGGAATATGAAATTCCAAACTTTATTCCAGGTTCCCAGAAAATCACGCAGATTTTAATCTCTGCCGAGCTCAGTTCCGAAGCCCCGGGAATCAATAACGTCTGGCCATCCGATATCAGTTTTTATTTAAATGATGTCTGCATCGGCACCTGGACATCCCCGGGAGATTTCGGAGATGTCCGCGGTATTTTCACTCCAGACTGGTGGTTTCCGAACTGGAACCAGTATGGATTGTTAAAAATGCTTGTGATCAATAAAAAGGGAACTTTCATTGACGGATTGCAGATTTCAGATGTCACCATCCGGGACTTTAATCTGGACTATCGCAGCAGCATGAAGCTGCGCATGGCAGTCAATGACAATGCAGAGCACGTTGGAGGACTCACGATTTTCGGTAAATCTTTCGGTAATTATGGACAGGATATTAAAGTCAGCATTAATTACGCACCAATTGAAGAATAATTTTATTAAAAAAGGCTTTTGCATGTTATTTCTCCATGCAAAAGCCTTTTTAACCGGCATCTATTATACCAGATTTCCGATTCTTTTCGCCCAGAACGCAACACCATCACTGCGCAGTCCACACAACAGAATTGTTTCACACTTCCGCTGTGCATCCCAGCCACAATAAACCCGCACCTCCTCCGTATAAGGTCCATATGCAATCATGCCCCTGTGATCTGCAGTATACTCCCATTTTCCCTGAACAGAACAGTTCTCATAATATCCATCCGGTGCAAGTTTCATTGGCACAGAACAGGTAATTCCCTGTGGCAGTGCCGGCGCAAGCGTAATCCGCTCATAAAAACCGCATATCTGTTCTTTCGTTACCGGCTTTATCCCGTCTCTTGTATCTGTCTTCGCAAGAGGCTGTGCTGCCACAAACGGCCACCCATCCTCACTCCAGAAAATTTCACGTATCTGCATCTCAGACGGTTCTTCCTGTTGTGTAAAGTTTTTCCTGCGGATATGACATACAAGATACCACCGTCCGTTTACATCATGTAACACTGAATTATGTCCGGGACCCATATATGCCTGCCCTTCATTCCATTGATATCCACACATGGCGAGTAATCCTGTGCTGTTATCCCCATCCTCATCCGCAATCAGATCCTTTCCGTGGAAATCAATAAATGGTCCGCAGATACTCCGGCTTCTTCCCACCCGGATATTGTAATCGGATTTTAAAGATCCGTAGGAAACAAACAGATAATAATAATTATTCTGCGCATTGTATACCATATACGGGCCTTCCATACTGCCGCTCTGCCACTTCGGGCGTCGTGCAATGCATACCCCGATTCCTTCTTCTTCGGCAAAACCTGTAGTCTTGTTCAGTTTTAATACATGGCAGCCACCCCAGAAAGAGCCATAAAGCATATACTGCTCCCCTGTTTTTGCATCCTCAATAATATTTGCATCAATTGCATTGGTTACACTCTGCGGAAATTTTTCTGTAGTTTTAAGCACACACCCTTTGGGTTCGAACGGACCTTCCGGTCGGTCTGCCACTGCCAGAAAAATACAGGACTGGCGTACACCCCAGCTGGAATTGGAGCAGTACAGACGATATTCTTTTCCCACCTTTACGATATCCGGTGCCCAGATATCTTCACTGCCGGTCCATTCCACCGACTCCTGCGGCGGACGTTCCACAACTTTTCCGATTTCCTGCCAGTGCACCAGATCTTTTGATTTCTGGCATATAGCACCTGTACTGTATGTATAATAATTTCCACTAACCTCATCATAAAATATTGCCGGATCGTGTATCATGCATCTCTCCTTCTTGTTCCCATTTTTCATAGGGACAGTTCTGTCCTTTTACCGCAGCACGAAGCTGCACATAGCATCCGCAGGCACGGCACATATGCTCCCCGTACCATGTGCATTTCCCACAACATGCCAGACGCCTTGCATACGTCACATCTTCTGCCTGTTCTTCCGGCGTAAGCTGTGCAAGGTACCGCAAAAGATATTCCTCCAGACCGCCCCCGTATTGTTTTGCCAGTTCGCATTTTCTGCAATACCGTTCTGATTCTTCCATATGATCCTGTCCATTTTGCATTATTGCAGGCGCAGTTCCACCACACTGCATGGCGGAAGCATGATTTTTATCCCATCTGCACACTTTTTATATGCAGTAAACACTTCTTCTTTTACAAGTTCCGGCGCATCAAACGTATTATGTGCGTGCATCTCTGCCGAGACAACCTTTGCTTCCTTCACAGAATATATGTGTTCATCTCCGGCGATCACAATCTCTATTTCTTTTTCCTCATCCGCAGAAAGATTGTTTAATGTAACCGTAATGATATGCTCCGCATCCTCAGATACAGATTCCGTCACCTCCGGAACTTTCCATTCTCCTATACCGGTTTCGCCCACTCCTGTCAGTGTACTGTTCAAAAGCGTTGCACCCTGATGATGCCGGTACATATGGAATACATGATACGTCGGCGTCTTAATCATCTTTGGTCCTTCTGTGAGAATGACAGACTGCAATACATTTACCATCTGTGCAAGATTTGCCATCTTCACGCGATCGCAGTGCTTATTAAAGATATTCAGGGTGATCCCTGCAACCAGCGCATCCCTTACCGTGTTCTGCTGATATAAAAAGCCCGGATTGGTTCCCGGTTCAACTGTAAACCAACAGCCCCACTCATCCACGATCATTCCGATTTTTTTATCCGGATCGTACTGATCCATAATCTTTCCGTGGCGTTCCACAAGAGTTTCCATATAAAGTGCTTTTTTTAATGTCTTATACCACACTTCTTCATCAAAATCCGTTGCACTTCCCTTGATTTCCCAGCCTTCCGGATGCACATAATAATGCAGGGAAAGCCCATCCATAAATCCATGAAATTCAGGAACGGTGTGATCATGGGTTGTCTCTAATACCTTCCTTGTCCAGTCATAATCATCCACATTTGCTCCGCCACAGATCTTTTGGATCGGTTTCTGCGGATCATAATTGCGCACATAGGTCTGATATCTGCGGTACTCATCTGCATAATACTGTGGCCGCATATTTCCCCCACATCCCCAGTTTTCATTTCCAACACCAAAATAATCAATGGTCCACGGCTCCTCATGTCCATTTTTTTTGCGCAGATCTGCCATCGGGGACACCCCGTTAAATGTCATATATTCAACCCATTCCGACATCTCCTGCACGGTTCCGCTTCCAAGATTTCCGTTAATGTAAGTTTTACATCCAAGCTGACGGCAAAGCTCAAAGAACTCGTGCGTTCCGAAACTGTTGTCTTCTACCACACCACCCCAATGGGTATTAATCATTTTCTTCCGGTTCTCTTTCGGTCCGATTCCGTCTTTCCAGTGATACTCGTCCGCAAAACATCCCCCCGGCCAGCGCAATACCGGAATCTTAATCTCTTTGAGTGCTTCCACCACATCTGTACGCATCCCATTGACATTTGGAATTTCAGAGTTCTCACCCACATAGAGTCCTTCATAGATGCATCTGCCCAGATGCTCCGAGAAATGCCCGTAGATCTCCGGTGCAATGGTACCTTCTTTTTTATTTTTGTTGATCATTAACTTTGCCATATCTCTTTACTCCTTTTGGATATATTGTACGCCCCAGAGAGTTTCCTCGTTGTCTCCTGCAGCCGAAAAACAAAACACCGGATTTTCCGCTTCATCGGTCATTTCCATTAATACCCCTTTATAAACGACACCGTCCAGTGTAATGGTAATGTAATCTGTGCCTTCCTTTACCTCATATGTACCGCTTTTTTCTCCACCAGTTACTTTTCCATCCGCAAACGTATATGCCTCCGCTTCGCGAATCTTACTGCTGATATCTGTTCCATGGTTTACTACATAAAATGTACCGGATACATCCGATTTTTTGTACCCCTTTTCCGAGAGAGTTTCTCCCATTGTGGCAAATGGTGCTGCAACAAACCACCCATCCTCATTTGTGTACATCTGATGTACACGCGGTTCATGATACTCTGTGCCATCATCAAACCGCTGATGATATGTAATGTAATATTTCCCGTCATCATCCTGAAATGTGGACTGACCGCCCGGTGCCATATAGGTATAATTTAAACTCGGGAATGTATAATTCCCCATCATTTTTAAACCATAATTGAAATGATCGTCCTGATCTTGCAGTGTATTTCCTGCCACATCCACATATGGTCCCGTTGGCTTTTCACTGCGAAACTGCCGAATCTGATACCCACCATCACTCTGCAGGTCTCCATAAGAAACAAACAGATAATAATAGCCGTTTTCTGCGTCATACTGGATATATGGACCCTCAGCAGAGTGATGTCCACCACCAATCAGCCGATATCCATAATACGGATCGGCATCCTTGTCATCCACCGGATAAATCGGGTATCCAGTGGTGGGATCAATCTCCAGCAGAAAGATACCACCTGACCATGAGCCGTAATTCATCCACATCCGCCCGTCTGCATCGGTAAAAATCGCCGGATCAATACAGTTTGGCCACTCCTTATTGTTGTATCCACCATATTCCAGATATCTGGAAATATCTGCATTTTTCCCGAGTACATCGTACAAATTCGTTTCGCTGATATTGCTTTTTCCATATCCGGAATATAAAATCGTATCCACATAAGTATACGGTCCCTCTATATTGTCTGCAGTTGCAAAACAGAGAGTCGATTTCACATAAGAAGATGTCGTACAGAAATACATGACATATTTCTTCATTGTCTCATTGTAAATTACATTTGATGCCCAGACAGAATACCCATTATCTGTGTTCTTTCCGACAAAATCAAAGGCAGCGTACGGCTCTGTCAGCAAATTGTCAAACAGTGTATTTGCTGCATCAACACCATTTGCAAAATAATTCCATTTACGCAGGTCCTGACACTTTGCCCCTACCATATGACTGCCGAACATATAATATGTATCGCCTTCCCTGATGATCTGCGGATCGTGACAGGATGCTGCAACCGTAAATCCGCCTTTTTTTATCTCATCTGCCGCAGCCTCCTTCCCAACGGAAGAACCGCCGGAGGCACAACCGGATGCAAGGCATGCCAGAAGCCCTGCAACGGTCAACACACGAACCATTTTTTTCTTAATCATACGCAAACACCGGCTTTCCGTTTTCATCCCATTGAACCTGCATCAGATGTGCATGACGGTTTGGATTATAGAGAGGATTTCCCTCTATCTCTGTTTCTGTGCGTGCATGGTATATCATGATATCATTTCCGTCTTCATCTTTGGTAAAAGAATTATGTCCCGGTCCGTAAATTCCTTTTTCATAACTGCTTTGTAATACCGGATGACGCTCCTTTCTCCAATTTAACGGATCCAGCAGATCCGTTCCGCTGGTTGCAGTAAGCATACCGACACAATAGGCAACCCCTGTGTCACTCGCCGAATATGTCAGGTACAGTTTATCCCCGTGATGAATCACTGCCGGTCCCTCATTTACCCAGAATCCCACACGTTCCCAATCATAATCCGGTGTTGTAAGAAGCACCTGCACCGTTGCCAGCTTGCACGGAGACTCCATTTTTGCAATATAAAGATTGGAAATCTGCTTGCCTACTCCAACCTTTTCTGCCCACACGTAGTAATAATCTCCGGCATCCTCAAATACGGTTGCGTCCAGGGAGAATGCTTCAAACGAGAATTCATCCCCACCTGCACGCTGCATTTTGCCTTTTTCCACCCATGCATCTGCCAATGGGTCCTGCCCCTGACATTCCAGCACATATGGACGGATTTTCCAGATATCCTCTTCTTCACCACCGGCAAAATAGATGTACCATTTTCCTTCCAGATAGTGCAGTTCCGGTGCCCAGATATGCTTGCTCATCGGACCACTCTCATGCTTTTTCCAAATGACCACTTCCTCTGCCTGTGGAAGATCTGCCAGTTTTTTTGCCCGGCGCAGTACAATGCTGTCATATGCCGGAACCGATGCCGTAAAATAATACCAGCCATCCTTTTCATACACATACGGATCTGCTCTCTGCAGAATCCAGGGTTCATTAAATTTCAGTCTCTTATCCATATGTTTTCTCCACTATATTTTATAATTTTATAAATTATTTTATTTATATTTAAAATTATATAGAGGATGAACATAAAATGCAACTATTTTAGATTTCTTTAAACAATTTTAGTTATGTTGAACAATATTGTGCATTTGTTTTTGTGGAAAAACCTGTATTTAACATTTCTCACTTTATGTAATATTATTTATTAGGCTTCTAATAATTAGAATACTAACAAAGGAGACTTTTTATTTTTATGAAAGAATCACTTCATTATCTTCTGATGTCCGACCATTTCCTGTTTCAGAAGAAAATGGGCGTGTGATATAAAAAACGGGAGGCTTTTGCCTCCCGTCATGTGTTTTTCTATAAAACAGCCTGCAAAATCAGTGACATAATCACAATGACCGCACATACCACACCGCTTATCCGCATCTTTCTGCTGACATCTTTTTTCTCACTTATCCGTTTGAGCCATCCCGTTGTATACAGTATGTTTGCAATAAGCGTGCCAAGCGTCCACGCATACAGATCCCGCTTCACACTTTCCCAAAACGGAGACACTGCCAGTCCACCTGCGTCCATGACCATTGCAATCAGTATTGTGATCACACCGGTAATTCCTATGATCCGTACCCGTTTTAAGAGCCTTGCGTTGTTTGTCTCTGTATAATCCGTTACTTTGATTACGGTTTCCTTTAATTCCTCATTCATCTGCTCGCTTTTCCTTTCTCCATCAATGATTTCCCGGATATCAACTTCATAAAAATCTGCAAGTTCCAACAGCATGCTGATATCGGGCATATTGCTTCCCGTCTCCCAGCGTGACACCGTGCGGCTTGTGATCTGAAATTTTTCCGCAAGCTGCTCCTGCGTCAGCTTCTTTTCATTGCGCAGTTGTTTTAAAAAATAACCTGTCTTTTTCTGATCCATAATGAAATCTCCTCTTGCTTTCCATCCATGTAAATCTGCTCCTCCTTTCGCAGATTACAATACCTGTTTTTTCCGGCAAAAACCACGACATAAAGCGAGAACTGCCGTATTTTCTGCACCGGACATGAAATGTCTGCCCGGAAATCCCGTTTAATTACAAATCATACCTATCTCTTCTTTTTGCTGCCTCGTTATAAACCTGTTCATCCGTTCTGGCAGAAACAACAATAATTTTCATAACTTTGCCCACTCTCTCAACCTTATAGACAACCCGTATCCCCAAATCTCTGAACTTTATCTTCATAAGATTGGTAAGGTTTGTTCCACTTTTATTACCCAATGGTTTCCCATATCCACCTTCCCTCACTGACAACGGATTCTGGCTGACTTTTTTAATTCCTTTTAACACCTGTATCTGAGCTGAATGGTCAAGTTTTTTCATATCCTTTTCCGCTTCCTCTAAAAACTCAATACTCCATATCATTCGATATCTGCATCCTCCGCTTCCAAAAGTTCTGCTTCACTGATGCCCAAATGTTTCATCACTGAATCATATGAAACGGTCTCTTTATTCCCGTTATCATCCAAACGTTTATTTGCTTCCAACAAAAGAAAATAATCTTCCTCAATCTCCGTTAATCTTGTATACTCTTCGGGTGACAGAATAATTGCAGAAGGCTGGTTATTTTTTAAAACAATCAGTTCTTTTTCGGAACGAAGTCTATCAAATATCTTTGCAGCCTGCCCTTTGTTAAATTGTGAAATTGGAACAAGACTCTGTAAAAAATCAGATGCAATTGCCATAACAGACACCTCCATTGTTTAATTTCACTTATATTATATGCAGGAACAAGCCAAGAATCAATATAAAAATTGTATTATTTTCTTTATAATTTTCATTATTATTTATTGTTCTTATTTCATGTTCACAGGACAATACACGGTATATGTATACGTTCCATCCTCATTTTTCACAGTAGAATCTCCATTGGGCGGTTCACTTTTTCTTGCCCTGTGACACAAATTTGCATATACTTATTTTATCAAATAACATCAGGAGAAACCCATGATCTATTTAAAAAATCCCCTGTGCCTTGGCATGGAAGAATCAGAATATAAAGAAATGCTCGCTCTGGGCGGTATGCGCCAGAAACATTTTGAAAAAAATGAAGTGATTTTGTCTGCCGGATGCACCACGCACGAGATCGGGCTGGTGCTGTCCGGAAGCGTTAATATTGAAAATCTCGACCTGTGGGGCAGCAAAAGCATTTTGAGCAACATCGGTGCCGGACAGGTTTTCGGGGAAACTTATGCATTTTCCCACGAAACACTGATGGTCGATGCGGTTGCTGCCCAGCAGACCGATATTCTATTCTGGAATCTGGATATTCTCGTCCACACGCCGCATCCCGCAAGCACCTGGCAGCCAAAATTTATCCGGAATCTGCTACAGATCTCCCTGCGCAAAAATCTCGCGCTCTCCCAGCGGATTTTCTGTACGACACCGAAAACGATCCGCGGGCGGCTGCTTGTCTATCTGTCAAACCAGGCGGCAAAAGCCGGCAGCAATCATTTTAAGATTCCGTTTGACCGACAGGGGCTGGCGGACTATCTGAATGTCGACCGCAGTGCGCTTTCCAAAGAGCTTGGCAAAATGCGGGACGAAGGAATTCTGACCACCCGGAAAAATGCGTTTACCCTGTACTGATTGTCTCATGAGCCGCTCCTTTATGTTTCATTTTCAAAGGCCTTTCACTAATAATACAAACGAAAAATCGGAAAGGTTACAAAAAAAGGAACCCTGTCCGGATATCTTTCCGGACAGGATTCCTTTTTATTATGTTCTCCTACTCTGCCAGCTTAAACCTGCCAACCAGATTTTTCAGTCCTTCCGACTGTGCGGAAAGCTCCTGGCTTGTTGCAGAAGTCTCTTCCGCAGCTGCGGAGTTGCTCTGTACGACACTGGAAATCTGCTCGATTCCCTGCTCGATCTGCTTTAACATATCTGCCTGCTCGGTAGAACTCTCGCTGGCGCCCTTTGCCGCATTCGCAAAATCATTCATGGATTCAAGAATCTTATTTAATGCAGCAACCGTCTTTTCTGTAATCTGGTTTCCGTTTTCAATTTCCTGCAGAGATTTTTCAATCAGATCGCGAGTATTGACTGCCGCCTGTGCACTATCACCCGCCAGTTTTCCGATCTGATCTGCCACAACCGCAAAACCTTTTCCGGCTTCCCCGGCACGTGCTGCCTCAATGGAAGCATTCAGGGACAACAGGTTGGTCTGACTTGCAATCTCCTCGATGGAACCGATGATGTTTTGGATTTCCTGTGAGGTACTGCTGATCCGCTCCATGGCATTGGTCAATGCCTGTAATTCTTCTCTGCTTTGATCTGCCTGTTCTACGGCAGTGCGTACCATCTGGTAAGCCCCGGAAGCGCTCTCTGCGCTGGATTCTGCAATTCCGCTGACACTCTCTACCGTTGCTGTCAGTTCTTCCACTGCACCTGCCTGATCGGTGGCACCTTCTGCCAAAGCCTGTGCCCCGCCTGCCAGCTGCCCGGAACCGGATGCCACCTGCTCAGATGCTTCATTAATCTGTGTCAGGGTATCACTCAGTTCATGTTTTAATTTGCTTATGGACTCATACTGCTGTCTGAAATTACCAATATAAATCTGTGCATTATTACTGGATACATTGAAATTTCCTTCTGCCATTTCTCCCAGAAGATAACTGGTATCCTGCACAATCACCTCCAGAGTTTTGCATGCCTGCCGGAAATTACCGGCAAGTTTTCCGAGTTCGTCTGGAGATTCATAATTTATTTCCACATCAAGCTGTCCTGCTTTCAGTTTCTCAGCTGCACCTTCCAGTTCCTGAATTGGCTTTAGCATAATTCCGGTAATGGTGGTCCGGATGACAGTGGAGAAAGCCACTGCTCCTGTTCCTATGAAAATCATCAGAATAATGCTCACAATTCCCGTTACCCTGGCAGATGTATACTGACTCTTTGCCTCTGCGGATGCCACTTTTCCGATATCAACCAATATATCCTGAAGTTTCTCTGTTGCATCATTATAATCGGAATTAAACAGTGCCAGAGCTTCGTCATTTTTATTCTGCTGCGCCAGTTCCATGAGCGCTACCCGCTGTTTTTTCAGTTCTTCTATCGCATCTTTTAATTCCGCAACTTCCTTTTTATCATGAAAAGACTTCTCCAGTGTGGTAACATTTTTTCCAACCTGATCTGCATACTGCTGTGCCGAATTAAGATAACTCTGTGTGGAAGCTGTATCATCGGTTGTCATCGACCACAAAATATATTTTCCCACAAGCTGTATATCTTTACGGATTTCCATCTGCAATGTGCTGTTAGCATATGCTTGCTTGTAAAACTTATAAGTATCCACATTCATCATTACAATGGAAACAAGCGAAACAACCATAGCAACAGCAAACGTTACAATGACGGTAGTAAATGCATACTTCAACTTCATTCCTACCTTCAGTTTTCGGTAAAACTCTTCCATTTTTTTTCGTCCTTCCATTTTCTCTGTTCCTTTCTTTATTCCGCTTTAAAACACTATTTTTATCATACGCCTTTTTTCCTCCCACTGCAATGTTTCTGTCGAAAATATGCGAATTTTATCTTTTTCCACACTCAGAACTCCCCCCCTGGTTTGTCCCCTTTGCATTCCAATAAAATGATGGTACAATGATGACATAGCACAAAACATCTGTTTTACATATATTGTTGGAAATGGAAATGAAATGGAAAAAGCACAGATTCGAATAATCCGAAGCAAAAGAAAAACCGTTGCACTGGAAATCCGTCCGGATTTATCGGTTCTGGTAAGGGCACCTTACTGGATGGCAGACTGGCAGATCCGTAAATTTGTCGATGAAAAATCAGACTGGCTGTATGCCCATCTCCGGGAAATGGAACAAAAACAAAAATTGGAAGCTGCACGCCCGAAAGCCGCACCTTTAAATCCCGGGGAATTGCAGGTGCTTGCAGATGAAGCACTGCGCGTAATTCCGGAACGGGTACAGTTTTATGCCCCGGTTGTCGGCGTGACCTATGGCAGGATCACCATACGAAACCAGCGTACACGCTGGGGAAGCTGCAGTGCAAAGGGCAATCTTAACTTTAACTGCCTGCTGATGAAAGCACCGCCGGAAGTGCTGGATTACGTGGTTGTCCATGAGCTGTGCCACCGGCTGGAGATGAACCATTCACCACGCTTCTGGGCACAGGTGGAGCGTGTGCTTCCAGACTATAAGGTTTCCCGCAAATGGTTACGGGAACATGGCAATGAGCTTATGGATTTAAACCCATAAGAAGGAGATACCGGTATTCCTGCATCTCCTTCTTGCTTTCATGTTATTTTTTACATGTAATATCGTTCTGTTCTCAATTACTTTCTATTGTATAAGTCCCCTCTTCAAAATTTACATGCAATTCGGCATATGTCCCGTCATATTCCCAGCGGATTTCCAGAGAACTCTCCTCTCCGGAGATTGTCACCTCTGCACCTTCCGAAAATGCCTTATGGGTATTCCTCATACGGATTAGCGCAAGCTGTTTTTGAACCACATCTTTTTTCAGTCCTTCCGCGATCTGATCAACGGAAAGATTTGTCCGGTTGATTTCCTTATGTCCGGATTCCCCCGCACGCTGCACCGCTTCATGGTCATTTTTTCCGGCAAACAGATCCAGATACCAGATCTGCGGTTTGCCCGGCATAAACATCTGGATGGCCCGCGCCAGAAGCATTTTTTCATCCGACTCTCCCAATGCACTGTAGTACGTGGCATTTACCTGATAATACAGATTCTTTTGTCCATGTAAATTTTTGACCATGCCCCCACGGGATACAATCCGGTCAATTAACGACTGGATTTCCTCTTTTGGAAGCAGTCCCTTTAAATCCAGAAGCGGGATGCCGTCGTGACAGCCGAGCATGTTGACCGTGGAGATCTTCTTTTCCACAATTTCCTTCGCCCATGCCGCAAGGTATGTTCCGCGCCTGTTCTCAATCGCATCTATGACCAGTCCCGGCAGGAAAAAGTCGTAGGTCGCATAGCCTTTTTCTGCAAGCGTCTGGTATATTTTTTCGTCATACGCTGCGTGGATCTCCGGCAAAAGCGTAAGTCCCAAAGGTTCTGCCAGCGCATGAATCTTCTGTAAAAGTTCCCACGTCTCCGGATCATTGAGGAAGTTTTTCTTTCCCGGTGTCTTCGGCGCATAGGCAAAGGCATCCAGCCGCACGATCGCCGCTCCGTAAGAAGCTATTTTCTCCAATGTTTCACGATAAAACTCCCACACCTTTGGCGACTGGATGTTTACATCCATCTGTCCAAGATAGTGTCTGCCATGCACTTCCTGATAAAAGGTATTCCAGTACGGCACCTTTTTCCCATCTGGAAATTCCACCATCAGGATCGGCAGCCCGGGTTTGCGGAAAAACATCTGCTTCA
>ERZ832973.364-NODE-364-length-57379-cov-10.096783_pt1 | contig 57379 bp, 58 predicted proteins | sample MGYA00519950_ERZ832973 | MGnify/ENA primary metagenome ERZ832973 (study PRJEB31850, sample SAMEA3708734) | human gut metagenome | biome: human gut; feature: human-associated habitat; material: faeces | place: China | collected 2014 ... | reverse complement strand
AAAATCCGGCTGCATACATATCTGTCATGTAGTGCTCACCGTATTTTTTTATAAATTCTGCAAAATTGTCTGTAAACCTTTTACCACCATATTGGATTCCCGCAGCTGTCGATGCCCCGGCTCCTGCCCCGATGATAACACAGTCTGCATTTCTTATATTCTCTGCTGCCCTGCTAATCTGATTTTCATATGCCTCCTTTTGGAATACATAATCCCTTGCCGGAGTACTACATAAAAAGTTTCTCCAATCAACATGTCCTTTTCTGATTTTCTTAAAAATCATAGCTTAACCCCTTTTCTCAATGCACTGTCTTGGACAGATTTCTGCGCATCTTCCACAATGAAGACAATGATTTTGATTGATCGTTACCGGAACAGAAGATATATCTATGCACTTTTGCGGACATACAGAGTAACACAGTTTGCATCCAATACATTCTTTTCCAATATAATATCCAGTCTGAACAGCTTCGGTTTTTCCGATTGTTATAGTATCCCTCACAATATTTGATGGATTGCTGATATCAAAATACTCTCCCTGTGCCTCATACAGCCGAAACACTTCGATTGCGTCTTTCGTATCTCCCGGATAGATTTTTTTCATATATGGATTTTTTTTAAACATAATATCAAGATTCTTTTTTCCGATGTTCTTTATTTTTCCACGCAGAGACACCGCAATTTTGTCTTTTGTTGCGGATATTGCCACATACTGCTGCTCCATTAACTGGTCATAAAATGCTTTTCCCTTTGCTGTAAGGAAATACACACCTTCTTCATCATAGTACATCATATCTATGATTCTTGTCTGAGGATGTCCATCTGAACCTATCGTTGCAACTGTTGTTGAATGAATTTCATCCACCAGAAGTTTAAGATAATCCATTTTTGTCATTTCAAAGTCTCTCCTTTCAGTATCAGCGTTTGTAATATTTCTTGTAAATCATGTATGTGACTTGAATTAAAACTAAGAATCAAAAATTTATTTCAAATGTAGATTGATAAATTCATTTTCATCACAAATAAAACATATTTCTCTCTTTTTCTTGTAATACATAACAATTATTATATTTAAAATTCAAATTTTCTTGATTATATCGTATTATTTTCAAAAAGCTATTTAAATTGTGTTCAGCATTTCTTTCAACTTACTAATAAGTAAATTACTTATTAAGCACGATTTGATTAGAAATTTGGGAGAAGTGCTATGAAAAAAATACGATCACCACCTTCCTCATATTTATTTTTAACAAATAAATATGGAGGAAACAAAGGTAAAAGATTATTTATACGACTATAAAAAAAGTAGTTTTAAAACAGTCAATAACTCAGGAAAGAAGAACTATTACATAAAGATTAATCAAGACTATATTGAAATAACTGAAGATGTATATAAAACATGTAAATCAAGTTATGACAAATTAAGATACACATATAAACAAGAAGTCGCTCACTCTGTCTCACATTATGAAGACATGGATATAGCGACTTCTTTTTGTTTACACCAAAATGTAAGCGCTATTAATAAACTATTATTAAAGGATCTAACATCTACAATTTATTCAGAAATAGATCAATTAAATTCTACAGACAGGAAAATTGCAATACTCTTTTTTATCTATGAGTATAACATTAGTGAAATATCACGAATTCTCGATTTACCAAGAAAAACAGTTACATATCGAAAAATAAGATTCAAAAACATTTGCAAAAAGTTGTTAAAGATTTTTGCCACTTTGATGATTAGTTTTCACGTATTTAAGTGAAAGGAAAAATCAAGGAGGTAAAGAAAAATGAAGAAGAAATTAAAAGCGTGGATTTTTTGCAGAGTGGCACCCCACTCTCCCACATCGTTGCTTACCTTTCAAAAAGAACAGTTAGAAGAAATTGCCGAAGCATGCAATATGGAAGTAGTTGGGACAACTCAAGTTATCTCAGATGGAAAATGGCTCAATGGATTTGAAATTAAATCTCTACTTATTCAAATTCGAAGAAAGAAATTTGATATTTTGCTCATCAACAGTCCACATAGAATTTCTATCTATCCAGATGTATATGAGGAGTTTAAAATGATTTGCCGTTTATACAATGTAAAAGTACTTACTTATATGGACTACATTGGAAAATAGTTTGAGGCTATCTTAAATTATGTCATACAATTATCGAAAAGAATATGCAAAATGGAAAAGATGGAAAGATCAAGAAGAAAGAATTCTTAAGCAAATGAAGATGCCTAAAAATAAGATCAACGAATTAAGAGAGTTTGATTGGGCACAGTTCAATGACGAAAGACGTTTTACTAGGAAACAAAACATTACAAACGACCAATATTTTGCGTTGATACCTGTCAATGATAAAAAAGAATTCAAAAATATCAATGATATTTTAGATTCCATAGAAGATGAAGCATTATATGAATATTTAAAAGATGAAGAACCGGTTTTATTAACTATTATATTGTTAAAAATACAAGGTTTTTCAATAAAGGAAATATCAAAATTAATAAATATGCCAATCAGTACAATTTACAGAAAAATAGAAAAAATTAAGAAAAATTTCAAATAAAATGAGAAAATTTCAGTTTTTCAAGGCATTTATAGTGTAAGCATAAAAAATCATGCTTAAAAGAGTACCTTGAAAAATAAATAACATCTTATCAAATACATTCCTAATATTTACCTTTATTCAATACGCCAAGACCATTTTATAGATATTAAATTAAATGAGAGCGATCAACTATTGAATTAAGATGTAAAAGGCAATTACATTAACGAAGGTATTTATTAAATAATGATACATCTGCACGTCAGTTGCATGAGATACCATGCGATGGTGAAATTCCAGTGAGAACTGATGCTAAAGTTCGTTTGATAAGCATTCCCTAGTTTTGGGTATTCAGGGATAAATAAAAACAACGATTCATATTACTTCTCATCCGAATAGACTTAATAGTCTATTCGACATACATAGGAGGACAAAAATAGATGAAAATTAAAAGAGGCGATATATTTTTAGCTGATTTAGGTGAAGGCTATGGAAGTGAGCAAGGTGGAATCCGCCCTGTTCTAGTGGTACAAAACAACAAAGGAAATAAGCATTCACATACTTTGTTAGTTGCCTGTATAACCAGCAAGGCTCATTCAAAACACTATCTGCCAACACATTACATTATACCTAAAAGTTTTGGTCTCAATTATGATTCAATGGTTATGATGGAACAAATCAAAGTTATTGATGAAACCAGAATTATTAAATATATAGGTAAATTAACACCAAGATTTATGAAAATATTAGATAAGAAACTTATGATTAGTTTTGGTTTGATATTTCCAAAAAATAAAACTTCTAAAAAGAAAGTGCGAAAATGACGTGCTTTCTTTTTTATCAAATGTATAAACTAAGAAATTGTACATTGGTTAATTTGAATTACAAAACCTATACTGTAATAGGATTCCAAAAAAAGAAAAGAGGTAAAGGCTATGAGCTCAGAAAAAAGATTTTTGAATGCAAAAGAGATTGCAGAAATTACTGGTTTATCAAAGGAAGGATCTTACAAAATCATAAGAGAATTGAACGATGAACTATCTCGAAAAGGATTTTTAACTGTACGTGGAAAAGTTATCAATTCATATTTTTATGAAAGATTTTTTGGGAAGGATGATGTAACAAAAGCCAATATACAAAGATGATAAAAAAGGTACTTGGTTTGTTGTACTTAGATACAATGATTTTACAGGCAAAAAGAGACAAACAACAAAAAGAGGATTTAAAACCAAAAGAGATGCAAAAATTTATGAAAGCAATTTTATACTTAATAAAGCAGAAGATCTAACAATGAATTTTGGTGAATTTTACAAAATATACTATTCCTATATTTCTAAAAGAATCAAACTCAATACATTAAAAACGAAAGAACATATCTTTGAAAAGAAAATACTCCCCTACTTTAAAGATAAAAGAATGTGTGATATTAAGGCAACTGATATTATTCATTGGCAAAATGCAATGATGGAATTAGAAACAGATAAAAATACAAATTTTTCTCAAGATTATTTAAAAACACTTCATAATCAACTGAGTGCTATTTTTAATTACGCAGTTAGGTTTTATGATTTAAAAAAGAATCCAGCTCGACAAGTTGGAAATATGGGAAAAGAAGAAAAAAAAGAAATGCAATTTTGGACAAAAGAAGAATATTTAAAATTTTCTTATGCAATCATGGATAAGGAAGAAGTCTATCATGCTTTTCAAATGCTTTATTGGTGTGGTATTCGACTTGGAGAGTTACTAGCATTAACACGCGGTGATTTTGATTTGGAGAAATCAACTTTACGAATTAATAAATCTTATCAAAGAATTGATCGTCATGATGTCATTACTGATCCAAAAACTAGTAAAAGTAATCGTATTGTTCAAATGCCTTCTTTTTTAAATGAAGAAATGAAGGATTATTTTACAAGATTATATAACTTAGAAGAAAATCAAAGAATATTTACAATCAGTAAATCAATGTTGCATCATGAAATGGATAGAGGTTGTAAGATTTCAGGTGTGAAACGTATTCGTATCCATGATTTACGGCATTCTCATGTTTCACTTTTAATCAATATGGGATTTAATGCTGTAGATATTGCTAATCGTGTTGGTCATGAAAGTGTTAAAATCACATATCGTTATGCACATATGTTTCCTACACGAGATACTGAAATTGCTGAAAAACTAAACGAAATAAGGAGCTAAATAGATGAGCAAAAAAAATATAAAAATGAATGAAAAAAATTGTATTTGGAAAGATGAAGAGTATTTAATGTTTATAAACGCAATTGACCCAAACATAGAAGAATGTCTATTATTTGAATTATTATACATTGGAGATTTAAGAGTTGGAGAAGTTTTAGCTCTAACTCCTATGGATTTTAATTTTAAAGAAAACACACTTACTATTAATAAATCATTGACATATATCAATGACAAAGCAGTCAGCACATCAACTAAACAATTAAATGATAACAGAACAATTCGATTGTCAAATAAATTATAAAATGAGATGGAAAATTTTATAAATAACAATCAAATTAAAAATACCAATAATGTGTTTAGTACAAGTCGTTATAAATTAAGCAGAATACTAGATGATAAATGCAAAAAGATTAATCTTCCACAAAAATCACTTTTCACTTTTAGAAAAACATATAAAGAAAAGCAAGAAGAGAACAAAATCTCTAGCTTTGCAATACAGTATTAAAAATGAGCAGAAAAAATTATGACAATAAAGGAAGATTAAGAAATAAAGTCGTTGCATTTAGAATGTCAGAAGAAGAAAATGAATTATTAAATAGAAAAGTATTTTTGTCAGGTAAAACAAAGCAAGATTACATAATCGGTTCTATCCTTGAAAAAGAAATAACAGTACAAGGTAACCCTTATGTGTTTAGGAGTTTAAAAGACGAACTAGTTCGTTTTGTAAATATTTATGGTACTCCTATCCAAGATGATGCTGATGAAATGATGATTTGGGTTTTAGAAATGATACTCGCAATGAGAACGAAAGAAAAAAGTAAAGTGTTACCACTCAACAAATAAGCATAAATACCCATTTATTTGATAGCCACTTTAGAACGCTAGATACTTGTAAGCCACATAAAAGCCAAATGGGTAAAAAAACGGACTTGTAAGCCACTTGAAATTTTAATGAGTAATTCTCTAAAATTATGAAAAAAATGAAGAATTTTTACGAATTTCCAGTAAAATTTGCCAGTTTTTCGTAAATTTTACTCAAAAAAGTGAAAACAAGCTAACATTGAATTTTATGAAATGTTTTCAAAACGTTTTCAGCAATAAAAAACGCCCATAGAATGGGCGTTTTTCATTGTTTGGATTATTCGAATTCGCTTCCTTTCAATTGGTTTTCTATCTTTTTCATACTATTTTATACATATTTTTATCTATATTTTCCCAGATATCTCTATTATTCGAGAAATATTAATTCTTTGTACTCATTTTGTACTCACCATGAGTACTCTTTGAGTACATATCTTTTTACAATAGATAATACTATTATTCGGGTATACTATCATCTTTATTTCTTAATTCTTCACTTTTTTGGTTTAATTCTTTAATAACCGACTTCACAAGTTTAATGCAATAATTCATTAATCTATACGCTTCTTTTTGCTTAGAATCTAATTCCTTGTGTAATTCTATTTCATACTCTTGATCAGGGCATTCAAAATTATCATTTACATCATAATCCAATAAGTTAAAAAAATCTTGAGAGTTAATTACTTTTTCCGTTATAGATACAATTAATGTTTTACTACCGCATGAAATAACTGAGTTATAATTTTCATCAATTTTTACTGTTATTTCTTTTGTCATATCTTTTCCACCTCTTTCTTATTACATCTACTCCTCCATCCAAAGTATCTGCAATATCTTTCAAAATATTAATATTTTCATCTTGGTATTCTAATGCTCCGTTATAAGCAACTATACCATCCTCATCATTTTTTAAAACGATCACATTGTCTACATCTAGATTTACAACTAACTCAGGTTTATGTGTAATGAACAAAACTTGTTTTTTATCAGATATTTTTCTAAAAATATCTATTAAATCTGATGTGATTTTATTTTGGGAAACATCATCTCCCGGCTGATCAACGATATACATTTTATTGTTTAAATCATAGGACAATAGATCTAAATAAATTAATGCATTTTTTCCCGGTGAATTACCACTCAACTCAGAATCTTCTTCTTTTAAGATCGCATAATCTATTTTCAAAATATCGGATTTAACATAATCTTTTACACATTGTTTATATGCTATATTAATGTCTTTCCCTTCATCTAAATATTTTTTTATTTTTGTATCAGCACAGGAGTCAATAAAGTTATCATTATCTACTTTCGAAAGGTATGATAATTTATTATTATTAGAAAAAGGATACATTAAAATGTCTTCTATAATTTCCGATGTAATTTTTGAAACAACTGTTCTAGTTATAAATATATAACCATTTAATGGATTCTCCTCTTGTTTTATAAGGATATCTTTATAATCAAATAATATATCTTCATTTTTTGTATTTATTTTATCAATATAATCTACTATTCGTTGCTGAAAACTAATTAAATCTGTATTGAAATTATTTCTTTTTCTTTCTTGATCTTGAACGATTTTATTTACTGCTTTCTCGTGTGATTCAAAGACTTTATTTATTGTTGAGCATATTGAATTATGTATCTTCTCATCGATTTTTAATTTCTCATACTTTTTCTTCATTTCTTGATATTTTTCGATGCTTAAATTTATTATCTTAATATCTTCTTCTAACAAATCTTTTGTATCACGTAATTTTTTTAATTGATTTAAAACATTTTTGATATTATCTATAATTTGAGAATAATCTTTTGTTTTACAAACTATATTTGAAACAGCATGAAGTTGATAATTATTGTCCTCAACATCTGCGGGAATATCTAAATCAAAGTTTAAATTTCTTTTCGCATTTTTTAATTGATAATTGTTTTTTATTTTATTTAAAACTCTATCAATATATTTATCAAATATTGCATCATATGAGTCAATAATCAAATCGTTAAAATGTTTTTGAAATTGTGGATAATTATTAAGACTATTATTATCTTGGAACAACTTTCTTATATTACCTTGCCTATCAAAATGGATAGATTTGAGTAATTTTTGATCTATAGGAACTACTGATATTTCTTTCGATTCACAATATCTCTTATATCCTTCTTTTCTTGTTTTATCAATTTTTGTCAATTTGGGATTATATAAGTATTCAAGAATTAAACTTTTCCCAATAGAATTATCTCCAATAATTGCATTTAATCCCGAAGAAAGTTCTAAATCAACTACCTGGTTCTTTATATTTAAAGATATTTTATCTAAGTATGGTTTTCTAATATCATAGTATGCAGTAGTAACTCTTCTACTTTCTGTTAATGCCATTACTAATCCTTTAAATGTTGGTAAACTTTTTATATAAGAATATCTAATATCACTTTTATCAGTCTTTTTCTGTTTTGGATATACGGTCCAGTCATGACAATCTGTACCAGTTATATATCTCATATTTTTAAGATCTTTCTCATTTTGATAACTTTTTAGAATTCCTTCTATTCTTCCACTTCTAAATTCTAATGCATCAAAATATTCACAATTAACAATATAGTCAAATTGTTCCTCACCCACACCAGCCAAATTTTCATTTTGGTTTTCTACTCTTATCCCACTTTTTTGATGAGCAATTAATACTACATTAAGATTAATATCAGTAATAATACTTCTAAACGTTGAAAATTTATAAGCATTAGGCTTCTTTTCTTTATTATCAAATTTATATTTTTGCAGAATTTTTTCAATATCTTTCAATTTATCTTTATTAGTATCATCAAATATCGCAATCACATGAAACCTTGCTCCATTTTCAAAAACATCGAATTCAATGCCTGGTAGTATAGATTGTAAAGTCTTGCACAAACTCATGTTGTTAACTAATGTATCATACAGATCAAAATTAAAAACGTTATGATCTGTTATTGCAATCATATTTACTTTTTCTTTTTCTAGTTTTTCCATTAAAATAGGGATATTTTCCTTTGTATTGTTGCTGACTAAATCGCCGTCTTTTTTGCTATACTCACTATGTATATGCAAATCTACCTTTATCAAACTATTTACTATTCTATTCATTTTCTATCCTACCTTATTTTCAATTATCTCTTTTTCATAGCAATTTTTTTAATCATATGAATAATATAAAGTCTTAACATCAATTTGAACTTTTATTACTTCAGGTAATTTGTTCTATTCCATAATATTTATTTTTTAAATCGTGGATCGTCTGCAAGAGTCATAATTCCGCTTAATTTTTTTGGATCTGTTAATAAATCCGCTATTACGCCAAACATTGCAGCATTGCTTTGTTCTTTTTCTTTACTTTCTAATGCATTCTTATGTTCTAATTCCAATAATTCAAGCTTATGTTTATGATCTTGATTACTTTTTTCTATTTCAAAATTATGCTTTTCCTTTAAGGATTCTATATCAATTTCATGTTGCTTCATCAATTTTTCAATTTCATGTTTATTACTTTCTTGCAATTTCATAATTTCATCTTTTGCTTTTTTACATGTAATAACATATGTTACAATTCCGCTAATAAGAGCGGGAATACAAGAAGTTATCAAAATACTAACAACAGATTCCATTCATATACCTCCATCAATCCATTGGTTTTACATTTTCTTCTATAAACGTAATTTCTTCATTTGAAAGATTATATTTTTTATAAAGTTGTTGATCTATTTCAGAAATAGATTTTGACCAAACGATATCAGAATCTAATGAAAAATCTTGTATTGGTACATACTTCCATACTGCTTTTTTATTATCTTGAGTTACTTTTAATATTCCTAATAATGCCCTAGCAAACTTAGTTTTTAAATATTTCAAGAGTGCTTTAGCTTCATATGAAGTTTCAAATGCACCAATACTTATAAATGTTTGAGTATGCCCCATTGCAGGCTGACCTATTTCAGGAGAAGATAAAACCTCACCAAAAGAACCTGATCCATTTGATTTTGGCAAGATAACTTTCCATTTCATTAAATTATCATGAAGTTCTATGTATTCTTTTTTAATCCACATACATACCCTGGTATTTGATTTTCTTCCCATTATTTTGACGTATTCAACTTGATCGTGAGGTTTCTCTGAAAAGAACACAATATTTTCAAGCTTATCAAAAATATTTGATGTTAGATCATAGTCGTGGCCTTTACTCAAAATACCATTGTTTTCATCTATGTATCTTATATTAGAATAATCTTCATGCAATTTTCTTCTAAATTTATAGCTTTCAGGTGCATACACTATATCAGAGATAAATTTTGTAGCATTATTAATAATTTTTTCCTTAATAGTACGTAATTCATTATAATGAGTAAATACACCAATTGCCCCATAATTCACATTTTTATTTCTTAAGGTAATAGCTACGCCACCTTTAATATCTACATTCGGAAACACATCTGTACTATTAGCCGTATAATATACTACCTTAAAATGTTCATCATTTAATACTTTATTATTCCAATCCTTTGGTGTTTTTCCTGCATTGAATAAAAATCTTGCAGGTGTAATGAATGTTACTTTATCTGAAATATTAAATGAAGTATCCATAAACAAATGATATACAGGTTTATCACTTGTGCCTTCTGTTGATTCTTGATAAGGTGGATTACCTACTATAGCATCAAACTTCATTTGACCATTTTCTCCTTTCTTCCAATAACTTGATTTAAGCACACGCTCAATAAATTGTTGCGGTTTATTTTCCATATAATTAATCAAGTCATCAAAATAGTGTGCATTAATTTTTATTTTTGAATATCCCGCTAACGTTCTTTGAGTTATATGTTTAGCCATTGGCGTTTTACATATTACAAATACATTATTTTGGATTGTGTCATTCCATATTCTTCTTTCTAATTCTATTGTAAATTCATCATCGTTATAATCTTTACATTTAGCTCGATAAATACTATATGTAACATATAATGGATAAAGTCCTGTCTTTGAATTGATTTCTAAAATTTGAGCAGATGTATTACTAAATGTATCATCAGTTACTTGACCTCTATCAACAAATCGAGGTTTATCAAGTTCGTGTTCATGATTTTCATCCCAGAAATCATAACCGCCTAAAGTATTTGACATGTGTAGATTAACTACTTTCCAAGGCGTTAAAACGGTTTCTTTATCAGGATTTTTAAAATTTGAGAATAATGAAGCAATCTTTTTGACACGCTCTGTTGGTTCAAGTGTATCGGCCTCACGTGCAATATTCCTGATTCTTCTACCAGCCGCAATAAATACATCCTCGTCATAATATTTCTTAAACTCTTGAAAAGCTTCTTTTGTGACACCTGTCGGCATGAATTCATTCCACGAAGAATCATCTACTTTTTCAATAAATCTTTCTAAGGTGATTTCCTCATCGTATGGAACATCAGCACCATAAATAAGTAATGGCATACGTATAGAAATCCCTCTTAATATTGAAATTGCATCGTTACGTACTTTCTTTTTCTTCTTTAATTCTTCTAAGAATACCTTTTCTTCTTCAGTTAATTCCTTTTTAGGTTTCTTCTTTAATTTCTTTTCCTTTTCATATTCTTCGTTAGTTAAACCTTGATCATTCACAGTAATATCATTTTGCTTGCTAGCTGCTTTTGATTTACCAATAATTCCTTTTAACTCATCAAATTTCTTAATATCAAGTTCATCTAATTTTAATAATTCATCATTATATAAATTACTATCATCAAAGCCATTACGAACTACCTTATCAGCATACGCTTTTTTTAATTGTTGTAACAATCTATCAGCTTGATATTCTTTCATTTGCGATCCAAAAATTGAAATTACAGGACAGTAATTTAAGAATTTTCCTAATATTTGTTTATCTCCATCAGTGGTTTTACCTGCTTTTGAAGATACGGATACAGCTTGTGATACCATTTTTAATGTACGATCTGGTGCAAAATCAAATACATACGCTGTTTCTTTTATCATACCATTCTTATTGCATGGAGACTGTACTCTAAATATTGTTTGTAAATAGTTTGCAGCAGAAGTAGAATATGAACCAGCAAGCATAAATACAGCTGTCCATTCCTTAATTGTTACACCTGTTGTTAACTTTCCACACGATAAAGTAATAGTATATGTATCATTTTTTTCGGCTTCACTAATAGCATTTTTTACACTATTTAGTGCATCAGCAGATTCTTCATCATCACTTCCAGCTACATTTATAATATTAAACTGTCCATTGCCAAATACTGGATGTTTCATTATTAAACTCTTCAAAGCTCTTGCTTCACGTACTCCTGGAACCATCCAAAGAGAATGTTTAAACAATTGACGATACTCCTCTTTTGAATAAGGATAACTATTCTTATCATCAAGTTTAGTCATTAGATTTAAAAATGACCAAATATCATTTTCATGAACAAAATCACCTATTTTCGCAGTTACAGGCATTTGTGCATAATCAAATTTGAAGTCTCCTGTCCACGTTCTAAAAAATTCATGAAAATTAAAAGCTTTATCTTCATAAGTAATATAATTACTATTATGCAATAGTTCTCCAAGATCATATGTATATATACGCAATTCTGGTAATTCTTCATAAGGATTAGAATCTCCAAAATGGAGTTTGTCCCATTCTGATTTACATTCCTGTTCCATTATATAATCCCATGTATATATAGATTCTTCATCGTATTCATCTAAAATATTGAAAGGAGTCCCTGATAAAGCTAATAGCTTCGTTTTTTTAAGTTCTTCTTTGACAATAGCTTTAATGGTTTCATCACCTAAAGTCGTTTTAGTTCCTTCATGAGCTTCATCTACAATAACACAGTCCCATATTGTATTGAATATTTCATCATTCTTTCCAAATTTTCCACCAACAGCTTCAGATCCTCTAAGATCTTGAATCGATGCAAAATACACAAATCCTTTACCTTTATTATTCAAAGTATTTACATCATATCCATGTGATTTTGAACCATACAAATAATCGGTATCATAATAAATCTTTATAAAGTCCTCATACCATCCATCATTAACAACTGGTCTATGAGTAAGAATGATTGTTTTTTTAAATCCACAACGTTTGATTACTTCTAATGCACTTAAAGTTTTTCCAAATCTCATTTTTGCATTCCAAAGCATACGATTATGCTTATTAAATTGTTTAACTGTTCTTTCAATCGCATCTTTTTGTTCTGGTCTGAATATGATCGGAACATACTTACTTGTTTTAGAATTACTTAAATTGGCATAATTCTTCTTTACTGCTTGAATAGCCTCTATTGCAGTATCTTTATCTATACGGTACCATTCACGCCCCGTACTACCATCAATTTTCACTTTTTTAATATTTGAATTTTCTAAAACATGATGTACTTCATGATCTCTAAATGCTTTTAATTGAACACTTCCATCTTTCGAATGTTCTTCTTTAATAGCTAATTCAGTATGTAATAATACAGGAGTTACCCCTACAGTGTTTGTATAACTCTTGATTCTCTTTAAAGCAGCTTGATTCAATTCTCTACAATTAGGTGAAAGTTTATCAATCGAGGAGTCCGTATAAACAGTTGCATCTCCAATTTTTATTAGCCCCTTATGCTTTTCATCATTAACTGTAAAAGCATAGATAACCTTATAATTAAATGCATTTTTAAACTGTATATTATCGTTGCTTTCCATTACTTAACTCCTCCATTCATTATACTTTTAAATTCTATACTTGTATTTGCTCTCCAATCATATATTTTACATGGAATTGGTTCTTTTTCCGAGATTTCTTCATTATCCAAGAAATCAAAAATAGACAATTGTGTATTAACTCTTTCACGCTCACTATAAGGAGCATTCAATGTTATGCCATCCATTTGCCATAGATTCCATGAAATTATTTTTGCAATGGTCAAAAGTTGCTCTTCACTAGGTTTATGAGAGAACTTATACTCCATGTTTTCAATAAATGTGTAAAGCAAATTTTCTCTAGCAAGTAGCAAGCTATCTCCCTGGTATTCATAACCATATGTACTTTCATAAGCTCTTTTTACCCACTCAAACCAATCTTCTTCACTTACTGTATTTTCATTAACAACTCGAAATTTTCTATCTAATAAACCTATTCTGTCTTCCAGCGGTATTTCCTTACCAGTGACAGTATCATATCTACTTACTAAATAAGGTGCTTCACCACAGCTAATTTCTAACCTTCTAGCATCAACATATTTTCTCCAACTTTTATTTGATGGAAAAACGATATTTTCTTTATTTGTAATCCATGTTTGTCCTACTGTTTTATTAAAAACATCTTTACGACAAAACCATGCTTCATCAATTAAATTGTTTTGTTCATTACACACCCATGAAGGAGTAAAAACTTCTGCTTTTTCCTTCGTTCTTTTCGTCTGATTCTCTAATGTTTTCGCAACTCTTGGCGAAATAATATGAGAGTTTTTTCCAGTGATTAGATCTTTAGTGATAGGTTCTTGTGGATAATAGGCATCACCGAAGGCAATATAATGGTCTGTTGCCCAGCAAATATTTTTCTTTGTTGTTCTATCCTTTAACAGTACGTTAAAAAGCTTTTCTGACATAGTCATTAACTCTTCTTCAATAATATCAATCACAGTGATTCACACCACCTTCATCTTTTAAATTATCTTCAACGTATTCAATCAAATCTCCAAAATCACACTCTATATAATTACATATCCTTTCTAAAACAGCTAGTGACACATCTTGATTTTTTCTCATCCTTGTCATTGTATTTGGTGCAATGCCTGCTCCTTTTCTTAATTCAGAAGCACTCATATTTTTATCAATCAATAACTTCCATAATTTATTATATGAAATAGCCATAATGACCTCCTATAGATACTATTATATCCTTTTATCATTAGTTAAATCAACATAAAAACTCGCATATTGATGCGAGTTTTTATAAACGTGATAAGTATTTTTTATCTTACATTAATAAACTCATCAAACAATGTTTCTTCAGCACTATTTTTTATGTTGTTCATTTCCTGCACCCATCTCATTTGATCTTTTTCTTTTAGTTCTTCATTGACACTTCTTTCTTCCATAAGTTGCTTTACTAATACATTATATCGATCATTCATCTGATGATCCATTGATAACACTTCATTTAGCTTATTTTCTGCAAGTAACGCTAGATAATGTGCTTTATAATTTTCTTTTAAATGTTTCAAATACATTCGTCCAAATCTTGTTAAATTAGGTAATGATTCTTCTTGTTTTAGAACTGGAAATTCATAATCTCCTACTTGTTGGTACTTCATTTCTTTCATCTACTTTTCCTCCTAACGTGACTGTTCTCTTTGTCTTATTTTCTTCCATGCGATACGTTCTACATCATCTTTAAAGCTTCTATTTCGAATGTTATCACATGCTTTGACTTCCATTCTTAACTTTTTAATTGCTGGTGTAAATTGTTTTGCTTTTGCTGACCACTCATCTTTTTCCTCTTCGCTAGTAGCTTTCATTCGACGATAATAACAGTATTTTCTTTCTTTGATTAGTTTATCTAATTCATTTTGTTTTACTTGTTGATAGTCATCCAATTGGTTTATATCTTCAATTTTGTTATGATATAACAATTCAATTTCTTTCACAAACATATCCAGTTTTCTTAATGCTTGCCTTGCTTCCTTTGATAATTTTTGTTTACGAGTTGGTAAAACATTTAATGAAATAAGATAAGCTACTCTTATTCCTGCAGGTCCAGTGAGTTGTTTTTTCTTATACTTTTTATAATATTCTTTGCACTGATAATAACTTTTTGTATGTTCAGTTTCTTGTGGAAGTATTCTTTTATCGATTAATCTGTCTTCAATATTTTCATAATGGTATTGTTCCCCTAACGTTTTTAGAAAGATTGGTTCTGAATAATACGGATGATAAACGGCATATTCTTCTCCAATTCTTTCGAGAGCATATCCTTTTTTCTTCATGTTATCCCAAAACACATCCACAAAACTACTTTGTTCAACTAGAATATCCATATCTTTTTTGATGTCCTTCATATAAGAATTTAATACATGATAGTTGACTTTTTTTGAATTGTACTGAGGATTTTTAATGACAAATAAACCATATTCCAAGCATAATTTATCAGAGGTTTCCTGCATTTTTCTGTAATCTTTTTTCGTATTACAGAAGCGTTTCCCATCAACAAATGATGTTGAGTTTAAGAGAATATGATTATGAACATGCTTCTTATCTAGGTGTGTAGTAACGATAACTTCAAATCGATCTGCATATAATTCCTGAGCTAACCTTACACCAATTTCGTGTGCAACATCAGCAGTCACCTCTCCAATTTTGAAAAACTGGTAACCATGATATGCAACAATTGGTTTTGTATCATCGAACATTTTCTTTGTAGTGCTCATAGATTTTTGTGGTTGAAATGCATCACAATTGAGATAAGTTGCATATTTTTGGCCATCTGTTTTCTCATCATTGCTGATATAGTCAAAGGCTTTTTCAATTGTCTTTTCATCATCTTCTACATACTTAATGGCATTATCCAAACGATCTCTTATCGCCCAAATTGCAGTTACTGCTTTAATCACCCCTTACCTTTTCATCCAAATTTTTAATCATATTTCTTAATTCTTCAATCGTAACCTCAACAAGAAATGATGAATTATCCTGTCTACTATTTAAAGATTTAGCGATTTGATTGAGATTATTTCCTATATGATTGAACTCATTTAATAACTTATAATAATCCAAATGAGGTGGTTCTTTGACTGATTTTTTCAAAATACATTGACGAATAAACTTCTCTCTGCTGAGTTTTGATTTACGAACTTTTTCCGTCAGCTGTTCAAATTCTTTTTCGTTAAATCGAATCTTGATTTCATGATTTCGTTTCATTATTCCACATCCCTTCGTTGTTGGCACCGTCCAACTTGATTGTATTTTGGGGACAAAATACGTTGCTTGCTAATACATATATCGTGAATTTTAAATACCTTTAATTCACCAATTATGCTCCAGCAAATTGCATAGCAAATTTGCATATTTCATTTTGCTTAAAGTTCTTATTTACAAGGACATTTGAAGCAAAATAGCAAATTTCATTAAAATACGTGACCTTCGTAATTCTCTACAAAAATTTATGGTTCGTGATGTTTCATCCATTTTGCTATTTTGCTCATTAATCCCTTTATTTATCTTAGGATAAGCAAATTGTATTTTTATAGTTTGCTTACTGTTTGCTAACAATTTTCTGTTAGATAATAAATCGTTTCTTGTTTATCACCATCTCTATTTGATCCATCTTTTCTAAAATCAATCAGTTTCTCTTTTCTTAATTCTCGTCGAGCACGGCCTATGACACTTGGTGTATATCCAACTCCTCTTAATACATTTTCAATGTCCTTACTTCGTTGCTCTCCATTCTTTAATAGACTTAGGATATCTTCTTTAGCTAATGACAACGAAGACTCATTACGTTGATTTTTCAACTTCTCATTTTGAAAATCAAAATCTCTTTTATCACTAACTCCCTTAAATTCAATTTTATTTTTCCCAACACTAAAGAGATATGTTTTTTGAAGTTCTGCATAATTGTTTTTTTCATTTGATAGATAGCGTAGATCATCTTTCAACACACCGACAAAGATGAAGCTTCTTGCAATATCCCATATATCAGCACTATCTGCTGCCCTTTCTCTTGGTCCAGCATTTGGTTTCTTATTTGTATGACAAGTAACGAGAAAACTAACTTGATATTTTCTGCCTAGGTATAATAAGTTTCCTAATGCATCACGCATCTGATTACGTGCAGACATATTTGTATGTGCCGGAAGAAAACTTTGTAAAGGGTCAAAGATGATAACATCTGGTCGATTATCTTGAATGATATTTTCGAGAAAACGACTACCAAAACGTACATGACTTAAGCGTTCATCGCCCAATTCAATTGTATGGATTCTTTTCATATCTCCTTCACTCTCAAGAATTTTTTTCTTAAGAACAACATCAGTTGGATCTTCTCCAGAAAAATAAACAATATTCATTGGTTTACGGCCTGTTTCTTTTTCAAAGAATAATGGTTGCCCTGTGCTAAGCCTTGCGGCAATATGCGCCCACACTGAAGTTTTTCCTACACCACCATCACCAGCTAGGATTGTAATTTGATTTTTTGGTATCAATCCTTCAATAACCCATTCCATTTCCTGTTGTTTAATTTCATCAACAGATTTTAAAACTGTACTGATTTCATCATCAGAATGTCGATTCAAGGATTTATCTCTACAAGCAAATCGTTTCTCAACACTGGAGCATATCGTTAACACTTCCTTTTCATCTAATGGTGGAATGCATTTTAGTTGGTTTTCTTCCTTCATTGCCGCAACTATAGAAAGATAATTCAAACCTTTAGCTTTTAATGCTGTAGCTTCTTTAAAGATACGATCATTTCTTTCTCCTTCATAAATATAATCACTAGATTGGGTATCTTCGTGTCCGTATTCTTTCTCTAATTTATATCCACCTTCCAAGAAGCGATAAACTGCTTCATTAGCTTCAGCAATACGGGCTCCACCATCCATCTTGTATTCTTTTCCATTAATGACACTCCCTACTCCTACAACATAACCTCCATCTCCTCTTATATCTATTCCTTCATATAAATTTACTTTGCATCGAATTTCCCTATCAACTTTATAATAAATGTGTATACCATCATTCGGTGTTCTTACAATTCTAGTTTTGGGAAATTCATCTAAAAATTTTTCAATCACTTTATCACCATTTTTACCATTTTTGTTATCAACATCAATGACTATATAGCCATTCCCTGTTTTTACTCCTAAATTATAGTTTGGATTTTCATGCCACCATAAAGCTACTTGTTCTTTATCTCTTGTAGCATCATTAATCCAAGAAGAGACCACTTGACCATCTTTTGTATTTTCCTTTAGTGGAAAAACTGAAAAGCCTAAATAGATATAGTTATTTGCAGCTTGGACAATAAACATGCAAACCTCTATACAATTTCTTCATCCATAAAGAAGTCATCAAACTCAATAGGCTCTTCTTCTTTTTCTTGTTTTTCAGGTAAAGGGAAAAATGGTTTCAATTCTTCTAATAATGTTTTGCATTCATTTAAAGCATCGTTAATATCTTCATGATCTTCCATGTTTTCTAGTAAATTTCTTAGACGTTTGAATTCTAAACTTAAACGATTGCTTTCAAACTTTCCAAGTGATACATATATTTTCTGCTTTTGAAATGTTTGAATGAAGTATTTTCCCCTTGGAAGTCCACTAATTTTAATTCTTTCATTGATGTGATTGGCTTCGGCTTGTGATACACGAAACGCAAGTGTAATAGGTCTTTTTCTATTTTTATTTAATCCTGGCATTTTATGATTCCTCCCCAAACTTTTCATTTAATTTATCAGCAATTAATTGTTGTTTATTTGGATATAAATGTCCGTATGTTTGTAATGTCGTTTGAATTTTCTCATGTCCCAAGCGATTAGAAATAGCTAAAATAGGAAATCCCATTTCAATAAGAAGTGCTACATGAGAATGGCGTAAATCATGAATACGAATTTGTTCAAGTCCAGCCGCTTTGGCTCCTCTAGCTATTTCTTTTTCCAAAAATGACTTGGTAACTCTAAATAATCTCTTATGAGGAGCTGGATTATACAGCGAATCCATATATGCTTTTATATCTTTCAGTAAAAAATCAGGAACAGTAATTTCTCGTTTACTTTTAGGAGTTTTCGGATCAGTAATGATATCTTCCCCATCTAAGAATTGATAGGATTTATTGACTATGATACATTTCTTATCAAAATCAATATCAGAAGGAGTTAATGCTAATAACTCCCCCAATCTCATTCCTGTCCAAAAGAAAATCTTAAATATAGTATAAGAAACTTGTTTGTTCATTAATTGATCAGCAAACTGAGTAAATTCATCCTTAGTCCAAAATTTCATTTCTTCAGAATGACTTTTCCCCATACTACCAGCTTTTTTACAAGGATTATCCTTTAAGCCATGAAATTGTACTGCATAGTTAAAAATAGCACTTAATTGATTGTTCATGGTCTTTAAATAAGTAGGTTTATAATCCTTCTTTATCATTTCATTTTGCCATTTACGTATAGTTGCAGGCGTAATTTCATTCATCTTCATATTTCCAAAATAAGGTAATAACTTTTTATTTATTGTAATTTTCTTTGTTTTCATCGTATTCAATTTCAATCGATGACTAGCATCTTCCATATAAATCTCAACAAATTCAGAAAATTTCATATTAAAATTCATCTCTTGTTGAAGTCTAAAATCTAGAGCAGCTTGCTCTGCTTCTTTCTTCGTATTAAATCCTCGGCGAGTAGTTTTTTACTATTGCCAAATGAATCTTTATAACGAATTTGTATATCCCATTTATTTGTTACTGGATTTTTCTTAGGTACCGCCATAATTCATCTCTCCTTTCTAATTAACCGTTGTTCTTACTGGAATAGAATATATCATTGAAGTATTCTACGGGCAGTTTTCCAGCAATCGTTAGCTTATGCATCTTTTGCAAGTTTTCATTGCCTTCTTTAATAATCTTATATGCCTTGCTTTTAGATACACCTAGAATCTCAGCAATATCACTTGCACTTAATAAGACTTTCTTTTCCATTGATAATCACCACACTTTCTATGTAAATCTCTTTTCTGCCTCTTTAATGTGATTATCATTTTATATTTTTATATGAAATTCTTATATTTCATATTTTAGAGAGTATTGTAAGAATTGTCAATATTTATTTCATATATTTATATAACTTGCTTATATTTTTAATATTTGCTTATTTTTATATGAAATCATGATATAATAAAATAAAAAAAGGTGGAAATAGATATGAGTTTTGGTACAAGACTACAACAATTAAGAAAAGATATGAATATGACACAAAAGGAGTTTGCTGAATTATTGGAAATACCTCAACCTTCCGTATCTGCTTACGAAAATAATAAGAATACACCAACCATGGATATCCTTGTTACGATTGCTAATAGATGTAATGTATCTTTAGATTGGCTTTGCGAGGTATCTTATAACAAACAAAGAATTACTTCTATGGATGATGTCATAGATGTATTGTTTGAATTATTTGAAACGAATGAATTTGGATTTGATGTAGAAATACATAGAAGAGCTGAACAGGATACGGAAACCGAGAACGATCGTGCTTATGCACGTCTAACAGTATTTGCTACTGATCCGTATAGCGATAATGAAACTTTATGCGATGTTATATGGAAAGTTCATGACATCTATGAAAAGCATTTAAATTACTTTACGGATGATAGTTATTATCAGAATCAAAAACAAGCACTAAAAGAGAGTTATCAATTAAAATTGACAAAAGAAAAGCTTCCTGAATTGTCTTTAGAAGAACAATCCAAGAAGCAATTAGAATACTTACAAAACGTTATAAAAAAGAACAAAATGTAATAAAAAACAAGGAATACACAACTCCTACAGAGTAGTATACTACAATTCAAATGTACTCAAAATGTACTCATCATAAATAAAACATCAAAAAAACGCCCTATTTAAGGGCGTAATTTGTTATTGTACACTATTCGAATTCAATTGTTCCTGGTGGCTTACTTGTAATATCATACATTACCCTATTAACTCCACGAACTTCATTAATAATACGAGACATAACTTTATTCAATACTTCATATGGGATTTCTGCAGCTTCAGCAGTCATGAAATCAATTGTATTGACTGCACGTAAAGCAATTGCATAGTCATATGTTCTTTCGTCTCCCATAACTCCTACTGAACGCATATTTGTAAGTGCCGCAAAGTATTGACCAATAGAACGATCAAGTCCAGCATTTGCAATCTCTTCTCTATAAATTGCATCAGCATCTTGTACGATTTTTACTTTATCAGCAGTTACTTCACCAATGATACGAATACCAAGTCCTGGTCCTGGAAATGGTTGTCTAAATACTAAGTATTCAGGAATTCCAAGTTCTAAACCTACTTTACGTACTTCATCTTTAAATAAATCACGTAATGGTTCGATGATTTCTTTAAAGTCAACATGATCTGGTAATCCACCAACATTATGATGTGATTTGATAACCGCAGATTCTCCACCAAGACCACTTTCAACAACATCTGGATAAATTGTTCCTTGTACTAAGAAATCAACTGTTCCAATTTTCTTTGCTTCTTCTTCAAAAACACGAATAAATTCTTCACCAATGATTTTACGTTTAGCTTCTGGTTCAGTCACACCTTTTAACTTTTCATAATATCTTTCTTGTGCATTTACTCTAATGAAATTTAACTCATAATTTCCATCAGGCCCAAAGACAGCTTCTACTTCATCCCCTTCGTTTTTACGAAGTAAACCATGATCTACAAAGACACAAGTTAATTGATTACCAATGGCTTTAGAAAGTAAAACGGCTGCAACAGATGAGTCAACACCACCTGATAAAGCACATAATACTTTACCATTACCAACTTTTTCTTTGATCGCTTTGATTTGTTCTTCAACGAAAGAATCCATGCGCCAATCACCAGCACAGTTACATACATCTAAAACAAAGTTAGAAAGCATTGTTTTACCATATTCACTATGTAAAACTTCTGGATGGAACTGAATCGCATATAAATCTTTTTCTTTATCTTCACAAGATGCTACTGGACAATCTTTTGTATGTGTTGTAATTTCAAAACCAGGTGCAATTTTTGAAATATAATCAAAATGTGACATCCAAACTGTAGATGTTTCAGGAACACCTTTTAAAATTTTAGATTGTGGTTGATCAACTAATAAAATTGATTTACCATATTCTCTTACATCTGCTCTTTCAACTTTTCCACCTAAAACATGTTGCATTAATTGAGCACCATAACATAAACCTAATACAGGAATACCTAATTCAAATAATTCTTTAGAATAAGTTGGTGAATCTTCTAAATAACAACTATTTGGTCCACCTGTTAAAATGATTCCTTTAGGATTCATTTCTTTAATTTTTTCTAAAGGTGTTTTATAAGAATAGATTTCACAATAAACATTACATTCACGAACACGACGAGCAACTAATTGATTATATTGCCCTCCGAAATCCATGACAATGACTAATTCTCTTTTCATGAAAGACCTCCTTTATTAAAATTTAATATCTTTTAAAACAACTGTTTGTTCTCTATCTGGTCCAACACTAAACATTCTTACTGGACAATGAACAAGTTCTTCGATTTTACGAATATAATTTTGACAATTTACAGGTAATTCTTCAAAAGATTTTACATGTGTAATATCTTCTTTCCATCCTGGTAATTCTTCATAAACAGGTTCACATCTTTCAATATCTTTAACAGTTGCAGGTAAACCATAAATTTCTTTACCATCTAATTTATAAGCTTTACAGATTTTAATTGTATCAAATCCACTCATAACATCTAATAACATTAATGAAATACCTGTTAAAGAAGACATTCTTCTTGATTGATTAACAACTACAGCATCAAACCATCCAGTTCTTCTTGGACGTTCAGTTACAGTACCATATTCATGTCCTCTTTCTCTAATTAAATCACCTGTTGCATCATTTAATTCAGTTGGGAATGGTCCTGATCCAACACGAGTTGTATAAGCTTTAATAATTCCAATTGCTTCTTTGATATATAAAGGTCCAATACCAGCCCCTTCAGATACCCCATTAGCTCCTGGATGTGATGATGTAACAAATGGATAAGTACCATAATCAATATCTAACATTGCTCCTTGAGCCCCTTCAAATAAAACCTTTTTATCTTCTTGTAAATATTGATCTAATAACATTCCTGTATCACAAACTAAAGGCTTAATAATTTTAGCGTATTCTTTGTATTCTTCAAAAATTTCTTCTACAGTAAACATGTCTTTTAATTCAGGATATTCTGCAACTTTCATTGGGAAAGTTTCTTTTAATCTTTCTAAGAATAATTCTTCATCAACGAATTCTCCCATACGAATACCAATACGACTATATTTATCTACATAAGCAGGTCCAATACCTCTTTTTGTAGTTCCAATACTTTTATCACCTTTTCTCTTTTCTTGTAATTCATCAATTTCAAGATGATAAGGTAAAATCACATGACAACGATCAGAAATTCTGATTTTGCTTGTATCAATACCACCGTCATTTAAATATTTCACTTCTTCTAAAAATGCTTTAGGATTAACAACCATCCCATTTCCCATAATTACTTCATGCCCAGAGAAAATACCTGATGGTATTAATTTCAAAGCAAATTTCTTACCACCATAAACAATGGTATGACCTGCATTGTTACCTCCAGCATAACGACATACAACATCTGCTTTTTGTGCAAGATAATCGGTAACTTTTCCTTTACCTTCATCTCCCCACATACTTCCTACAACAACTACACCAGCCATAATTCATTTCCACCTTTCTATCATTGGCTTTTTCATACATTTTTATTATATGCTATATTTTAATATAAGTAAAATTAATATATAATATATTTGATATAAGGAGTACTAATATGATAAAACTAGAACAATATAAGATATTTAACGAAGCGGCTTCTACCCTATCTTTTTCAAAAGCAGCCAAAAATTTATTCATTTCCCAATCCGCTGTTTCTCAAATAATTCATGCTTTAGAAAAAGAACTCAACACTCAACTCTTCATTCGTTTAAACAAAGGTGTTACTCTTACTAAAGAAGGTATGCTCCTTCATAAAAACATTACTGAAGCCCTTGCTTTAATTACTAGTGTTGAAAATGAACTTTCTCATTATAATGAATTACTTTCAGGACAGTTAAATATTGGTGCTGGTGATTCAATTTGTGAAAATTACTTAATTGACCTATTAAAACAATTTCATCATCTTTATCCAACAATCAAAATCAATGTTGTCAATGGAACTTCTATTGAAACAGTTGAACATTTAAAAAATGGAACGATTGATCTTGCCTTTATCAATCTTCCTTTTGATGATGAAAGTCTAGCGATGAAAGAATGTTTAACAATTCATGATATCTTTATCTCTAAAGAAAAAGATGATCATCTTTACAGCTATCAAGAAATTGCGAAAAAGAATCTTATTCTTTTAGAAAAATCAAGTAATTCTAGAAATTATATTGATAAATATTTTGCGAAACATGGTATTTTATTAAAACCCGAAATGGAACTCGGAGCACATCATCTTTTATTAGAATTTACCCATGCTAATTTAGGAAATGCTTGTGTTGTCAAAGAGTTTTCTCATGATTTTTTAGACAAAAATAAAGTTTATGAAATACAACTAAAAAAGCCCCTTCCTTCAAGAAGCATTGGCTATACTTATCTTAAAAGAAGAAGCTTATCACAAGCTACTTTAAAATTTATCGAATTAATTGATCAATTTGATAAATCAATTTAGATTCAAGTTTAGATAAAGAAAGACTTGCTTTAACAAGTAAAGGAATATCGAAAGATATTTCTTTTTCTTTATATTTTAATAATACATGTACAATTTCTCCAAGAGCATGTTCTTTTAAAGTTAAATGAATAAACACAGGTCCTCCATTATTGACAAAATAGTTACTTAAAGAAAAATCACATTCATTTAAAATAGTAAATCCATTAATCTTTTTCATCACTTCTTCAAATAAATTAGGATTTTCAACAAGATAATCCTTTAATCTTTCTTCAATCAATTCTTTTGTTTTTTTCACTAAAACATCTGCTTCATCTTGATGTTTTGCTTTAACTCCTAAACGAATTCTTACATACTCTTCAGAAGCATACAAAGCAATAGAAATATCTTTTTGACTTTGAACAATATCATCAATCAAAGTAGCTGCTGCCGATTCACCAACACCTTGAGTTACAATATCATACGTATAGATTTTAGCTTGACGATATTTTTCTAAATAAGGTTGAAGTTGATGATCAACAACATATGTCATTTCTTTTGGTGGTCCAGGAAGATTAACAATCATTTTTTTATCTTTAGACATCACACAACCATTGGCTGTTCCAATAGGATTATCTAAAACATAACAATCTTTTGGAAAATAAGCTTGTTTAAAGTTATTATCCGTCACTTGATCTAGTTGTGATACAAAGCAACATTTATCATTCACTTTTTTGGCTTCTGCTTCATTAAAAATCATTTCTAATCCTAAATATTTTGCAGATAATTCTTTTGTAAGATCATCTTCAGTTGGTCCTAGCCCACCTGTAGTAATAACACAATCACATCCTCTATTAAAAGCAATTTCTAAGCAATCTAAAAATCTTTGTGAATTATCTCCTACTACCGTTTGAAAGAAAACATTAAACCCTAATTCTTTACACATTTTTTGTAAATATGTGGCATTCGTATTAATAATTTCTCCAAGCAATAATTCTGTTCCGACATTAATAATTTCTACGTTCATACATACCCTCCTACAAAAAAAGAGTATAAAAATACTCTTAAATTAATGAAAATCCTAAAAAACTAACCACCATCATAATTACACCAGCAAGTAAAACTCCTAGCATAACAGCAATCGTTGTTGATTTAAAATCCATATCTAAAATACTAGCTGCAAGTGTTCCTGTCCATGCACCTGTCCCTGGAAGTGGAATTCCTACAAATAATAATAAAGCAACAAAAGTACTTCTTCCTACTTTTTCTTGAAGTTTTTTTCCACCTCTTTCACCTTTGTCTAAACACCAAGTGAAAAATTTACCAATAACTGGTTTATCGCAACCCCATACTAAAACCTTTCTAGCAAATAAGTAAATAAAAGGTACAGGTACCATATTAGCAAGAATACAAACAATATAAGATGGAATAATTGGTAATCCTAATCCTTGAGAAACAGGAATTGCTCCTCTAAGTTCAATTAAAGGTACCATTGATATTAATGCAATATATAAATAATTCATTTAAAATCTCCTTTTTAACATTCTCATTATAACAAACCAAACGGATTTGACAACATCCTTTTATTTTCTACGATATGCAACTTGGTTAAAAGTATACTTGTCTACACGATAATAAGTATACCCATATTCAATACATTTACCATTATGTAAGCATGTAATCGATAAAACTCTAAGCAAAGGTGTCACCGGATCAACTTGTAAATATTTTCCTAGTTCTTCACCCGCTAAAACCGCATCAATTTGTTGATCGGAAAAAGCAATATGTAAATTGAGATCATTTTCAAAATGATTAAATAAAGATGTACTGGATACTTCTAAAGGAATATCTCCTGTTAAATCATAATTACAGTAATCATCTTCAAAACATAAAGGCTCTCCGTTTACAAGTCTTACACGTTTAACGTGCCATACTTTATTATCTTCTAAAGCCATTTCTTTTTTCATTAAATCTGTAGCTTCTTCAAGTTCATTTAAAACGACATGACTTGTACAATCTTCTTTTTTCTTAGCACAGTCTTCTGTAACACTGTTTAGTCCATCAAAACTTTTAAATCTCGATTTCTTACAAACAAAGGAACCTACTTTAGGTACAGAATAAATCACATTTTCATTAATCAATTCCGTTAAAGCTTGGCGCACTGTCATTCGGGTAACACCAAAAAGTTCACATAAAGCATGTTCACTTTCAATTTGTTCATTTTCATTATATTTTTCATCTTCAATATTTTGAATAATATATTCTTTAATTTTGACATATTGTGGTTTTCTTTTCACCATAACATCATCCCCTCGGCTTGTACTATACCATATATAAACATGTTTTGAAAAGAAAAAGAAGCAAATTTCTTTGCTTCTAAATTTCGCTACCTTCAAATTGTGATTGATAAAGTGAGGCATAGAATCCACCTTTTTCTAACAATTCATCATGATTACCAATTTCTACAATGTCACCATCTTTCATGACAATGATTGTATTGGCATCACGAATTGTTGATAAACGATGTGCAATAACAAAACTTGTACGTCCTTCCATTAATTTTTCCATACCTTTTTGTATAAGAACTTCTGTACGAGTATCAACTGAAGAAGTTGCTTCATCTAAAATAAGAATTTTAGGATCTTTTAGAAACGCTCTAGCAATCGTTAATAATTGTTTTTGACCTTGTGAAATATTTGATGTTTCTTCATCAAGAACCGTATCATAACCATCTTCTAAGGTATTGACAAAATGATCTACATACGCCATTTCACAAGCATTTTTTACTTCTTCATCACTGGCATCTAATTTACCATACATCAAGTTTTCCTTAATTGTTCCATTAAAAAGCCATGTATCTTGTAAAACCATTCCAAACAAACTTCTTAAATCATGTCTTGAAAAATCTTTAATATCATGACCATCGATCATAATTGAACCTTTATTTAATTCATAAAAGCGCATCAACAATTTAACAATCGTTGTTTTTCCTGCTCCTGTTGGACCAACAATAGCGACTGTTTGTCCAGCATGAACATGCATATTGAAATCATGAATAATTGTTTTTTCTGGTAAATAACCAAAATTAACTTGATTGAAAGTAACTGAACCATGTAATTTTTCAACTTCATCTGTTTCAATTTTAACTGTTTCAGCTTCTAATTCTTCTTCCTCTAAGAATTCAAAAACACGTTCAGCTGCGGCAGCTGTACTTTGTAACATATTCATTGTTTGCGCAAGTTGGGCAATTGGTTGATTGAATTGGCGTACATATTGAATAAACGCTTGAATATCACCAATTGTAATCGTATTACCCCCTGCTAAAAAACCACCTAATAAACAAACACTTACATATCCTAAATTTCCTACAAAGTTACTTAAAGGTTGCATTAAACCTGATAAAAATTGAGATTTCCATGCTGAATCATAAAGTGCATCATTATATTCATTAAAAGTTTTAACAGAATCTTCTTCCCCATTAAAGGCTTTAACAACATCATGAGCACCATACATTTCTTCAATATGACCATTGACATCTCCTAAGCTTTTTTGTTGTCTACTAAAATACTTTTGTGAATGTTTCATAACAAACATAATAAGTAACATCGAAAGTGGTAAAACAAGTACCGCAATCAATGTCATTTTTACAGAAATGGTAAGCATCATAATAAAGATTCCAACAACTGTAACAGAAGATGTAATCACTTGTGATAAACTTTGATTAAGTGATTGGGCAATTGTATCAATATCATTTGTTACCCTACTTAAAGTATCTCCACTAGAATGTTTATCAAAATAACTCAAAGGCATTCTTGACATCTTCTTAGATAAAGAACTTCTTAAATCATAAGCAACTTTTTGTGAAATCGAAGATGTAATAAATCCTTGAATAAAACTAAAAAGTGCACTGACAAGATAGAAACCAACAAGAATCAAACAGATCATACCAATATAATCAAAATCAATTCCTCCTGTATTACTTACCTTCGCCATAATTCCTTCAGATAATTTATCTGTTGCTTTTGCTAGGATCTTTGGTCCTACAATCGTAAATACTGTTGAACAAGCTGCAAAAATAATAACAACCGCTAATTTAAAATAATAAGGTTTTAAATAAACAAATAATTTCTTTAATGTTCCTTTAAAATTCTTGGCTTTTTCACCATTACCTCTCATTCCATGACCCATTGGTCCACGAGGCCCTTGTCTTCTTCTTTCATTACTCATGACTTAGTTCCTCCTTAGATAATTGAGAATAGGCAATTTCTTGATAAACCTGACATGATTTCATTAATTCATCATGTGTTCCTTTACCAACAATTCTTCCATCATCAAGGACAATGATTTGGTCTGCATCCATAATAGAAGCAATACGTTGTCCTACTAATAAAACTGTACTTTTTGTCTTTTTAACAAGTTGATTTAATTCTTGACGAAGTTTAGCATCTGTTTTGAAATCAAGTGCTGAAAAACTATCATCAAAAATATAAATATCTGGATTTTTCGCAATAGCACGAGCAATCGCAAGTCTTTGTTTTTGACCACCAGAAACGTTTGTTCCACCTTGTGAAATTTCCATATCAAAACGTTCTTCTTTTTGATCAATAAATTCTTTTGCTTGAGCAACTCGAATCACTTCTTCTAATTCTTCATCTGTTGCCTCTGGTGCACCATATTTTAAATTAGAACGAATTGTTCCAGAAAATAAGTTTCCTTTTTGAGGAACAAGTCCAATACGATCACGTAATTCATGTTGTGTCATCTCACGAACATCAACCCCTGCAACCTTAATACTTCCTTCACTGACTTCATAAAAACGAGGTACTAAATTAATAAGTGTTGATTTTCCTGAACCAGTAGAGCCAATAAAGGCTGTTGTTTGTCCAGGTTTAGCAACAAAATCAATATCTTTTAAAACCGGTTCACTCGCCCCTGGATAAGCAAATGAAACATGATTAAATTCAACAAGTCCTTTTTTACTTTCATCTAAAGCAACTGGATTTGTTGGATCTTGAATTGTTGGCTTAGTTTCAATGATTTCATAAACACGATTAGCAGCAACACTAGCTCGAGGTAACATAATAGCAATCATTGCAATCATTAAAAAGGCCATAATAATTTGCATTGCATATTGCATAAAGGCCATCATTTGTCCAATTGCTAAATTACCTAAATCAATTTGTTTAGAACCATAGTAGACAATCACTAAAGTAACGACATTAAAGATAAACATCATAATTGGCATAATAGAAGCCATTGATCTATTAACAAATAAGTTTAAATTTGTAACATCTTTATTGGCTTTATCAAAACGATCTTCACTATGTTTTTCATTACCAAAAGCACGAATAACAAGCATTCCTGATAAATTTTCACGCATTGTGAGATTTAAACGGTCAATTAAATTTTGAATAATTTTGAATTTTGGCATAACTACAGCAAACGCAACCGCCATCACACCAAAAATAACAAGAATAACAACTGCAATGATCCATGTCATTGATGGTGATTCTTTTAAAACTTTAATTAAAGCCCCAATACCAATAATTGGTGCAAAACATACAATACGTAAAAGCATCATTGTCACCATTTGTACTTGAGTAATATCATTTGTTGTACGGGTAATTAATGAAGCTGTAGAAAAATGATTGAATTCTTCATTGGAAAAACTTTCAACTTTTTCAAAGACATCTTTTCTTAAAGCACGCGCTACACCAGCCCCAACTTTTGTCGCAAAGAAAGCAACTGAAATTGCAGCCACTGTTCCAAGTAAAGCAATTCCTAACATCTTTAAACCTGTTTTAAAAATATAATCGGTTTGTACTTTGTCAATGTCAGCACCTAATTTTTTATATTCTGCTTTAACACCATTACCAGCAGCAATTTTTAAAGTACTTTCTCCCATAGTATCCATCTTTTTATCAATGTCTTCAAACATCTTTGCTTTTTGACTTTCATCCATAAAAGAAATAGCGTCATAAATCGTCATATTTGGAGGTAATTGTCCAAATTTTTCTTGATACTCTTTACTAGAAGTATCCATACTATCAAGCGAAGTAATAATTAACATCGGTTTCATTAAAATACTTTCTAACTTACTTTCTTCATCACTTGATAAATCTTTCAATTGATATACTGTTTTGCCTTTAGCCTTAGGAAATGTATCAATGATATCTTGATTGACTTTACTAATTTTTTTATAATCTTTTTTTACTGTTTTTTGATCTTTTTGATCAACAAACAATAATAAATGTTGATAAGTTTCTTCCGTTAAAACATCTGAAACAGGTGAAGCAAATCCTCCCGCTTGAATTCCTACTGAAATAATATCACTCATATAATCTGGTAAAGTTAATTCTGTTTGCGCTTGTACAAACAACAAACAAATACAAGCTAAAATCAAGTACCAGAATTTCTTTAAATATCCTTTAATCTTGAACATCTAACTCCTCCTTCATTAAACGAATATTCTTTTCAAAGATTTGACAATACGTTTTCATTCTATCTAAATCTTCTTTATTTATTCCTCCAAATAAGCGTGTTGTAAACATTTTCATATCATCTTTACAACTTTTAATTTCTTCTTTTCCCTTTTCCGTAATATGTAATGAGACATTTCTTTTATCATGTCTACTTACAACTTTTTCAATAAAACCTGCTTTTTCTAAACGTTGTAATCTTACTGATAAAGTAGCTGGTGTAATTTTTAAACGTTCTGCAAGAATTTTTTGATTAGGATGACCAAAATGATCAATAAGACCTAACAAATAACACTGATCAGCAGATAATCCTTCCCTATTGCTTTTTTTACTAGTAAGTTCTTGAATATTTTTATGGAGAGATTTAAATTGTAAAAAGATTTCTTTAATATCCTCAAATTCCAATAGATCCATAAGACACCTCCTATTAGTTAGTATACTAAACATTATAGTTAGTGCACTAATCAATGTCAATATATTTAGTACACTAATTATTTTTTTATAAAAAAAGAAGGAGTCTTAACTCCTTACTTGTCCATTTCCATAAATCATATATTTTGTAGAAGTAATTTCCTGTAAACCAAGTGGGCCTCTGGCATGAAGCTTTTGCGTTGAAATACCAACTTCTGCCCCAAAACCAAACTCTCCCCCATCACTAAAACGTGTAGAAGCATTATGATAAACACAAGCTGAATCTAAAGAATCCATAAAATATTTTGCTGTTTCTTTATTTCCGGTAATAATGGATTCTGAATGTTTTGTTGAATAGTTATAAATATGTTCAATCGCTTCTTCAATATCATCTACAACTTTTATATTACAAATATAATCATCATATTCTGTAGCATAACTTTTTTCAGTAGCTTCTAAACAATCAATAATTTTTCTTGTTTTTTCATCACCATAGATTTGTACATTTTTAAATATTTCTTGAAGTTTTGGTAAAAATTCTTGAGCTACTTTTTGATGAACAAGAATCGTTTCAATTGCATTACATACAGATGGTCTTTGGATCTTTGCATTTTTTGCAATTTCTAAAGCCATATCAAGACTAGCATCTTGATCAACATAAAGATGACAAATTCCTGCTCCTGTTTCAATTACTGGAACAGTTGCATTTTTAACAACATATTGAATAAGCCCTGCACTTCCACGAGGAATAATGACATCTACATAATCATGGGCTTGAATTAAATCTAAAGTTTCTTCACGCTTTTTTGTTTCAATAAGAGTAACCGTATGTGTTGGTAAAACATCTTGAATAGCCTCATTTATAATTTGAACTAAGATGCGATTTGAATGAATGGCTTCTTTACCACCTTTTAAAACACAAACATTGTTTGTTTTAATACATAAACTGGCAATATCTACTGTTACATTAGGTCTTGATTCATAAATTACCCCAATCACTCCTAAAGGAATTCTGATTTGTTGAATCACTAAACCATTGGGTCTTTTAATTTCTCTTACAAGAGTTCCAATAGGATCTTGTAAATCAATTACTTTTAAAATATCTTTTGCCATCGCTTCAATACGTTCTTTATTTAATAATAAACGATCAACCATCGATTCTTTAATACCATTATTTTTAGCTTCTGCAATATCTTTTTGATTTTCTTGAATAATCAATTCACTTTTTTGAATTAATGCCTCAGAAATATTTTTTAAAGCTTTATTTTTTACTTCTGGTTTAACATTTTGCATAAAACGACATGCTTTTTTAGCTTCTTTAAGTTGTTCCTTAATCATAATTTCACCCCTTATTAATGACTAGATTATCTGCATGAATCACTTCATCATAATCTTTATAATGTAAAATACTTTCTATTTCATTACTATGATGATCTTTAATCAATTTTAACTCATCACTTGAATAATTCGTAATACCTCTAGCAATGAGTTGTCCTTTAAAAGAAAGAACATCAATGACACTACCTTGCATAAATGAACCTTCAACTTCTTTGATTCCTTTAGGTAGTAAACTTGTATGTGTTTTTAAAGCCTCACATGCACCATCATCAACAATGACTTTTCCCTTAGGAGAACTACGATACATGATCCAATGATCTCTAGCACTTAAAGTACGCCCCGCTTTTCCACTAAAATATGTTCCAATTTGTTTTCCTTCTAATAAATCAATAAGAGCTGTTTCATTATTGCCATTAACGATGGCCATATCTCCTCCATAATCATTAACGATTTTTGCAGCACGTAATTTTGTCACCATCCCACCTGTACCAAATTGACTACTTGAATCTTTCGCATAGTTCATAATTTTATCATCCACAAGTTCAATATCACTTAATAATTTTGCATTGGAATTGGTATGAGGATTATCATTATAAAGTCCATCAATATCTGAAACTAAAACAAGTAATTGTGCATCCACAATAGGTAATAGTAAGGCAGATAATGTATCATTATCTCCTACTTTGATTTCATCTACCGCTAATGTATCATTTTCATTAATAATAGGAATCACATCATAATCTAAAATAGAAGATAAAGCATAGCTTAAATTCATCAAACGTTTACGATGATCAAAATCATCATGATTTAATAAAATCTGTGCACATTTTAAATGAAACAATGAAAATAAATCTTCATAAATTTGCATCAAATGAGCTTGTCCAATAGCCGCAAGTGCTTGTTTTTTAGAAATTTCTTTAGGTTTTTCACTTAAATTTAAAACACCCATTCCTGAAGAAATCGCTCCTGATGAAACAAGTGTTACTTTTAACCCTTTACGTTTTAAAATAGCTATTTGTTGGATGAGTTTTAAAATTCTTTCTTTATCTAGTTGTCCATCTTCATTACACAAAGAAGTCGAACCAATCTTTATAATAACATGTTTGACATGTTCTAAATTTCTCATGTTTACACCTACTTTTCATTTTTTCTTATTATACAGAAAAGAAAGGCAATTGACAACAAGTGAATACATTTGAAACACTTTTATAGCTATTATAATTTTTTATTATTATCTTTCATATATCTAGATAAATGATAAAATAGAACATATTATTAAGGGGGAAAAAATTAAAATGAATCTCATTATTCCAGAAAAATATGATCCTGTGTTATCTTTAAGACAAACACAAGAAGCAATTAAATACATAAGGGATACATTTCAAAAAGAATTTGGAAGAGCTTTAATGTTAGAAAGAATTTCAGCACCTCTTTTTGTCCAAAAAAGCAGTGGTTTAAATGATAACTTAAATGGTGTTGAAAAACCTGTTTCTTTCCAAATCAGTTGTTTTGAAAACGATGATATTGAAGTCGTTCATTCTCTTGCTAAATGGAAAAGAATGGCACTTAAAAAATATGGTTTTGGTGTTCGTGAAGGACTTTATACAAATATGAACGCTATTAGAAAAGATGAAGAAGTTGATAACCTACATTCTTACTATGTTGATCAATGGGATTGGGAACGTGTCATCGAAAAAGAAGATCGCAATATTACAACATTAAAAAATCATGTTAAAAAGATTTTTAAAGTCATTAAACATATGGAACATGAAGTTTGGTATAAATACCCTCATGTTGTTAATCGTTTACCAGATCGTGTCCATTTCATTACTGCACAAGAATTAGAAAATCAATATCCTGATTTAGCAGCTAAAGAAAGAGAAAATAAAATTTGCAAAGAATTCGGGTGTGTCTTTGTTATGCAAATCGGTAATGTTTTACAAAGTGGACAAAAGCATGATGGACGTGCACCAGACTATGATGATTGGAAACTCAATGGTGACTTGTTATTCTGGTACGAACCATTACAATGTGCCTTAGAAATCTCATCAATGGGTATCCGTGTGGATGAAAATTCTTTAGTTGAACAATTAAAGAAAGAAAACTGTGAAGATCGTTTAAATCTTCCATATCATCAAGCCATCGTGAATAAAGAATTACCTTACACTATCGGTGGTGGTATTGGTCAATCAAGACTTTGTATGTTACTTTTAAATCGTGCTCATATTGGTGAAGTACAAGCAAGTATTTGGCCTCAAGAAATGATTGATGAATGTGAAAAAAATAATATTCATTTATTATAAAAAAAATCTATCCATGCGATAGATTTTTTATGTCTAAATAAATAATAAAGGATTCCTACAAAAATAAGGAATCCTAAAATAAAGAAAGCAAATAACCCACTTATAACTCCACAAAGTAAGACTGTCATCAATAATATGATTATAATATAAACTAAAAGAAATATTTTTTAAATTTCCTACCATTTCCTTTAGGAAATGTACTCTTTGTTTCTTTTTTTATCTCTTGTTTAAAATCATCAACAACTTGTTTGTTTTGTTTTTGTTGTTTCATCTTCAAAATGAATAATTACTTTTTCTTCTTTCATAGTTTTTCTCAAAAAAAGAATTATAGCTTAAAGCTATAATTCTAATGTATCACTCTTTTTATATCATAAATTCCTTGAATACGTTCAAGATTAGCAATTGCACGATTTAAATGTTCAGCATCATCAACACCAATCTTTAATTTAATTAAAGCTCTACCATCATCTGATGCATCCGCATGAATATTTAAAATATTGATTTTCATTTGTCCTAAAACCGTAATAATATCATTTAATAAATTTGTACGATCTAAGCCATCAATTTGTAAATCAGCATCAAATTTCAAATTAGAAAGTGATGCAAAATCCCAATAAACATCAATTAAACGGCTTTGAATTTCTTTTTGTTTAATATTTGGACAATCCACACGATGAACTTTGATTCCTTGTCCTTGAGAAACATAACCAGTAATTTGATCTCCAGGAATTGGATTACAACATTTAGAAAGTTGAATCTTTAATCCTGAAACACCTTTAACAACAACTCCATTATTAGATGTCGTTTTTTCTAATTTTTCTTTTTGTTCATTATTTCTTTGTAAGATTTTAGATAAGTTATCAAAGAAACCTGTTTTCTTTGGATTTACTTTTTCTAAAAGTGTCGCTACTGAAAGATTTTTCTTTCCAATAAAATAGAAAATATCATCTAAACTTCTTGCTCCAAAAGCACCTAAATATGTTTTGTAAGTTTCTGGATCCAAGAATTTCTTTTCATCAAGTCCACGTTTTTTGATTTCATCTTTTAAGATTTTCTTACCATCTTCAATCGTATCTTTCTTAGTTTCAGCTTCTTTTTTAGCGAGGAAAGTACGAATTTTATTACGAGCTCCTGCGGTTCTTACAAATTTCAACCAATCTTCACTTGGTCCAGCGGATTGTTTGTTGGTTTTGATTTCACAAACATCCCCTGTATTTAATTTTGTATCGATAGGCACCATGACATTATTGACAATCGCACCAACTGTATGATGTCCTACTTCTGTATGAATACGATAAGCAAAATCAACTGGTGTTGAACCGTTAGGAAGTTCAACAATTTTTCCTTGTGGCGTTAAAACATAAACATTGGCTTCAAAAATATCACGAGAAATGGAGTCATAATATTCTTTGGCATCGCCATCTTTGATATCATCTGACAAAGAAATAAATTCTCGTAACCATTGAAGTTTTTCTCCAATTTCTTTTTGTTCCGCTTTGGCAGAATAACCTTTGCCTTCTTTATAACGCCAATGAGCAGCAACCCCAAGTTCAGCAAGCTCATCCATTTCTTCAGTACGAATTTGGATTTCAAAAGTATTACCATCTTCACCAATAACAGAAGTATGAAGTGATTGATACATATTTGGTTTAGGCATAGCAATATAATCTTTAAAACGTCCTGGAATTGGACGATAATGATCATGAATCAATCCTAAAACACTATAACAATCAAGTTTATTTTGTAAAATAATACGGAGTGCATAAAGATCATAAAGTTCATCAAAACGTTTATGTTTTTTAAACATCTTCTTATAAATACTATAGATAGATTTCGCACGACCTAAAATACGATATTGATAATGATTTTCCTTTAATAAGTTTTCAACTTCTTCCATCATCTTCGCCACAGATTCTTTTCGCTCATCTTGTTTTGTTTGAAGAAGTCTCGCAATATCATGATAAGCAATTGGATCTAAATAAGATAAAGAAAGATCTTCCAATTCTGTTTTAATATCGCTCAACCCTAAACGATGAGCAATCGGTGTATAGACTTCTAAAGTTTCTCGAGAAATACGTTTTTGTTTTTCTGGGGGCATGAATTGTAATGTACGCATATTGTGTAAACGATCGGCAAATTTGATCAAGATAACACGTATATCTTTAGCCATCGCAATATAGATTTTACGATGATTTTCAGCATATACGTCTGCTTCATCTTTAAATGGCATTTTAGAAATCTTCGTAACACCTTCTACAAGGGTCGTTACTTCTTCTCCAAATTCTTTCATCATTTCTTCACGTGATACATCACAATCTTCCATGACATCGTGTAAAAGACCCGCTGTAATGGTAAGTGGTCCTGTTTGTAATGTTGATAAAATATAAGCAACCCAAATCAAATGAATTGTATAAGGTTCTCCACTTTTACGTTTTTGTCCTTCGTGTTTAACCATGATATAATCATAAGCTTTTTTAATAAGCTTCATATCATCTTCATTGGTAATATAGCGTCTACATGATTCATAGACATCTTCTATAGTGACTTTATCTCCAGCTTTTTTAAACTCTTTCATATTATAACCCCCTCATATGATAAAAGAGAGTTTCCTCTCTTTTATTTAATAAGTTAATACTGAATAGACATTATAGTCTTTTAATTTTTCTCTACCTTTTAGAGCTTCAAGTTCAATTAAAAAGGCAATTCCTACAACTTTACCACCAAGTTGTTCAACAAGTTGAATAGTTGCTTCAACTGTTCCACCTGTAGCAAGTAAATCATCAATAATAACAACATTTTCACCAGGTTTGATACTATCGGCATGAATATGAACTTCATTTTTTCCATATTCTAAATCATAACTTGCTGAAACTGTTTCTCTTGGTAATTTTCCTGGTTTTCTAACAGGTACAAACCCTGCATTTACTTTGTAAGCAACAGGACATCCAAATAAAAAACCTCTTGCTTCAGGACCAGCAACAACATCTACTTGAACTCCAAGTCCATCGATCCATTTAGCGAATGTGTCAATTGATTCTTTATAAGCTTCTTTATCTTTTAATAAAGGTGTTACATCTCTAAAGATAATTCCTTCTTCAGGGAAATCTTTAATATCTTCAATATATTTTTTAAAGTCCATTTTATGTACTCCTCCTATTTCTATTATAACAAACTTTTATTATCAAGGAAACTATTTCATATCCTCTATAATCATATTTATTGATTCTGTATTTAAATATTTATTAATTTTTAAAGTTCCTATTAAAGAAATTGTCTTTTTTTGTTGTAATTGCTCAATTTCATTCGAACAATTAAAATAAAGTGCTTGTAAATTACCTTTATTTAAAGGAATATCGAAACGTAAATGTTTCCCATCAGATAATACACGACTGGTAAAATTCGTAATATCTTTTAAAACAAATTTCATTTCTTCATTACATTGACCATACGGCTCTAACAACTCTAATTCTTTAACAGCTGGTAAAGTAAGCTCATTTAATTCAATTTGAATCCCTTCAAGAACTTTTTCATTAGAAAAAGTATGTGTTGTTAAGTAGGTATGCAATGTTTCTTTTAAAGTTAACACTTCATCTTTAGCTACTTGAAAGCCACCCGCTAAAGCATGTCCACCATATTGTACAAAATAATCTTTTAAATCATCAAAGATTTGATTTAAAGGAATACTTTCAATACTTCTGGCACTTCCTCGATAGACTTCATTTTTTTCATCATATTTCATCACAAAACTCGGCTTTTGAAATTCATGAGTATACTTTCCCGCAATTAAACCTACGATTCCTTCATGAACTTCTTGATCATAGCTATATAAAAATTCATCTTTTTGGCTATTTTCTAAAATGTTTTTGTATTGTTCATTTGTAAGAGATTGTCTTTTACTATTGATTTTTTTAGCGTATTGAGAAATTTGGATTGCAAATTTTTGATCGACATCCTTTAAAAAATAACGTACTAAATGATTTGGATTAACAAGTTCTGGTAGTCTTCCAAAGGAATTGATTTTAGGTGCAATATTAAAACCTAAAGTTGTTGTATTATATTTTTGATTTTCACCAATTAAAAGTTCTAATTGAAGATATTTTTCTTCATTCATAAATTGCAGACCTCGCGAAACAAGCGATTTATTTTCATCAACTAAAGGCATCATATCTGAAATCGTCGTAATAGCTGCTAAAGAAAATAAATATTTATCATGTTTTCCAAGCAAACTACTGGCAAGTTTATACGCTAAAAAACCTCCACATATTTCTTTAAATGGATAATCCGGTGACATTTTTGTATGAATGATTGCACATGCATCCGGCAATTCGTCATAATCATGATGATCAATAACAATAACATCAATACCAAGTTCATTCGCTAAATCAATAGCTTCATACGCTTTAATACCATTATCTACTGTAATTAACAAAGAATACCCTTTTTCATACATTTGTTGAACTCTTTCTTTATTTAGTCCATAACCATCTTCAAAACGATTAGGAATATGATACCCTACTTTTTTCCCTAATTCTAAAAAAGCTTGAACAAGAATGGCTGTTGACAAGATTCCATCACAATCATAATCTCCATAAATACATATTTTTTCATCATTTTCCAAAGCTTCTTGTATACGATCTAAAACTAAATCCGCATCTAAAAACAATGAAAAATCATGATAAATCAATCTTTTTGAAGTATGTCCTTGAACATCTTGTTCATTATATTTTCTTTGTGCAAAAATCTTTGCAAGTAAAGAATGTATTGAATACTTTTGCATATATTCATTATAGTTATGTATTTCTTTTATATCCCAGTTCATAAAATCTCCTTAAATAAAAAATAGTTGTTACCAACTATTTTGAAATGAATTCTTGAAATGCTGCTAAATCGAGTGTACTTGCTTCTTTAACTGCTTGTATACTTAAATAATCAAAAATTTCCGAAAATTGTAAATTCATTACATTATCAATAATATCACACATTGGTAGACTCTTTTGAGATTTCCATTTAATATTGAATAAATAATCTCTTATTTCTTTTTCGGATATATTATCTATTTTTTGCTTACGAAACTCATGAGCTTTTAATTTGATTAGAAAATCTAAATCATATTTACCAAATTTATAATCCAGTTTTTCATTCATGATAAACCAACTCCCACTTCGTCTATTATAGATGAAAATTCGACATAAAGGAAGTCTTTTATGAAAAGAAAACTTATCAATTCATTCATTATTCTTTCCGCTAGTTCAGCTATCTCTAAAATATTTAGTATTTTAAATAGAATGTTGCTTTCCAGGCTTCTTCCTTTAGAAGCTATGTCATTATATCTTGTCATTATGCCAACACTTTCTTTGTGTTTAACACTTGGACAGGTTGGGATTCCTTCTGCTGTTTTTCGTCTTATATTACATCCAAAATATAAAAACTACAAAGTCATTATTACCGCAATTATTCTATCCTTTTTTTCTGTCATTGTTATTTGTGGAACCCTCTTTATTTTAAGTCCTTTCATTGCTCATTCTTTATTAAAAAACGATTATACTCTTTATCCCATTTTATCCTTTTTAATTTTTATTCCATTGATTGCTATCAGTGGTATTATTAAAAACTATTATTTAGCCAAAGGGCATGTCTATGTCATTGCTAAAAGCCAAATTGTCGAAGAAACTTCACGCTTATTATTTACCTATTTATTTTTAGAAACTCCTTTAAGTTCATCCTTACCTTTTTTAGTAACAATCGCTTATTTATCAATGAGTTTTGGTGAATTGATGTCAATTATCTGTCTACTCCTTTTAAGTCGTAAAAGATATTCTTTTACTCCTTTAAAAAACATAAACAAGCAAAACTTGATTATGAAAGATCTTTTAAACATTTCTTTACCTTTGACAGGTTCACGTCTTTACCATTGTTTTATGAATTTTTTAGAGCCCATTCTTTTAATTCATGTTTTAACTCGACTTGGTTTAACTCAAAACTTTATCCAAAACCAATATGCCATCCTTTCTGGCTATGTCGTCTCGATGCTTGTCACGCCTACTTTTTTTTGTACAATCATCTATCGCCTCTATTTGCCTATTGCTACAGATGATCTTTATTATCATAAAAGTAATACTTTTTTACATCTTCTTTATGCTTTACTTATTTGTTTTCTTATCGGTCTTCCTTTTACTTTAATTTTCTATTTTTTTCCAAAACGATCCCTTATGATTCTTTACAATACAACAAGTGGCTATCAACAATTAAAATACATGTCTTTTCCTTTTTTACTCTTTTATTTACAAACGCCCCTTTCAACTATCCTACAAGCTAAAAATAAAAATAAAGTGATGTTTATCATCTCTATGATTGAATGTACTTTAGAAATTATCTTAACTTATACTTTATCTCATTATCTTTATGTTAACGCTATTTTGATTAGTTTATTTACAGGATTGATTACAACCTTAACTTTAAGTGCAATTTATTGTTTTAAAATAATAAAAGACACTTCTTTATCTTGAAGTGTCTAATTTTTTTAACCAATTTGAAAATACTTCTAAACCTTCTTTAACAATTTGTGGGTCATTTGCAAGTCCAAAACGCAAATGATTTTCCACATCAAAACAACATCCCGGAACAAAGAAAACACCTGTTTCTTCTTGTAATGTTTCACAGAAAGTATTTGAGTCTATTTGATAATCGTATTTTAGAAAACAAACTGTTCCATATTCTGGTATAACACAAGAAAGATGGGAATGAGCTTTTAACCATTTTCTTAAATAATTTTTATTTTCTTCTAAAATTTCACGATTTCTAGATAAAATTTCTTTACTATATTTTAAAGTAAGTGCCCCTAAATAATCATTGATTGGTCCACTACTAATAATTGAATAATCACGTCTTTCATTGATTAAACGAATAAGTTCTTTATCTTTTGTTTTGATCCAACCAATACGAAGTCCAGGAGTTGATAAAACTTTAGAAAGTCCTGAGGTTGCTATTCCTTTTTCATAAAGATCACTAATGGATTCTTCTTGATAAAGTCCTCGATAGATTTCATCCACAAGAACATAGAGATCATGCTTTTTACATATTTGAATCAGTTGTTGCATTTCTTCATGATCTAAAGTTGTTCCAGTAGGATTGTTTGGTAAATTCAAACAAATCATTTTTGTATTTTCTCTAATATTTTTTTCTAATTCTTCAAAATCGATTTTCCATTCATTTTCTTCTTTTAAATGAATAAAATCAACTTCTACCCCTAAAGATTCAGGAAAACTATAAAGTTGTTGATACGTTGGTAAAAATGATAAAATATGATCATTTGTTGAAAGTAATGTCATTAAAACAAGTTCATTGGCATTGACACCACCATGGCAAATAGCAATTTCTTCATCATCACCACTTTGATATAAACTTAAAATACCTTTTTTTAATTCATGAGAACCTTCAATAGCACCATAATCTAAAGAAAGATTCATTAAATCTTCTAATGAATCTTTTTTATCATACGCTAATAATTCCTTTAAAGTTAAAGATTTAGCAACTGTATCTGCCAAGTTATAGCGACAGTTATTTTCATGCAAAGTCATATAAGACTCTACTTCAAAACGTTGTAGTTTCATTAGTGCATAACCTTCTTTAAGAAATCTTGAGCACGTTCAGTTTTAGGATTTTCATAGAAAGCTTTTGCATCATTTTCTTCAACGATTTTACCATTTTCTAAGAAAATAACACGATCTGCAACTGTTTTAGCAAAGCCCATTTCATGAGTAACAACAATCATTGTCATTCCTTCTTTAGCAAGTTGTTGCATAACTTCTAATACTTCAATAACCATTTCTGGATCCAAGGCACTTGTTGGTTCATCAAAAAGCATGATTTCAGGGCTTGTACATAAGCTTCTCGCAATCGCTACCCTTTGTTTTTGTCCACCTGAAAGTTTATTTGGATACTCATCTTTTTTATCTAATAAACCAACTCTTGTAAGATAGTTACAAGCTATTTCATTGGCTTTTTCTTCCTCCATGTGACGTACTTTTGTAAGTGAAAGTGTTAAGTTTTCTAAGACTGTCATATGTGGAAATAAATTGAAATGTTGGAAAACAAATCCCATTTTATTTCTTAATTCTTGATAATTAGATTTCTTTGGATCTAATACTTCCCCATTAAGGTATACATGTCCTGTTTCTGGTACTTCTAAACCATGAATACATCTTAAAACTGTACTCTTACCTGAACCAGAAGGTCCAATTAAACACACAATTTCTCCTTTTTTTACTTCAAGAGAAACATCATCAACTGCTTTTACTTTTTTAAATTGTTTTGATATATGTTCAACTTTAATCACTTTCAGCTAACCTCTTTTCTACATATCTACCTAAATAAGAAATACTAATTGTCATAATTAAATAATAAACTGCAACAATACAATAAGGTGACATAACATCATAATATTGTGCCCCCACTACTTGAGCTGATTTTAATAATTCAACGGCACCAATACAACTGATCAATGAAGAATCTTTAATCAATGTAATAAATTCACTGATCATTGGTGGAATAATTCTTTTAAACGCTTGTGGTAAGATAACAAGTCTCATTGTTTGTTTATGAGAAAGTCCTAAAGTTTCACAAGCTTCCCATTGTCCTTTATCAACTCCATTAATTCCACTACGAATTAATTCAGTTGAATAAGCCCCACTGTTAATAGACATAGCAACAGCACCAATTAAAAAGACATTAATTCTTAAAACATTTCCTGTAAACGCTGTATAAATAGATGGAATAACTGAGAATAAAATCAAGATTTGAAGTAACATTGGTGTCCCACGAATGACTTCAACATACACATTTCCAATAATTCTAAAAATTTTATATTTAGATCTTTTTGCTGAAGATCCTAAAATCCCAAAAACAATACCAAATAAAAGGGATACAGCAGCGAGTAAAAGTGATACTACTGCACCCTTAGCAAAGTAAAGTAAGTTTTCAGGAGTAAACACTTTTGAAAAAGCTACAAACATTTCTATACCCCTTTTCTATAATTTTTTATTTTTCTAATGGTGATAAATCATATTTTTTACATAATTTATCGTAATCTTTTGAAGCTACGAATTTTTTAATACATTTATTCATTAATTTGATCATTTTTGTATTACCTTTTTTAGCGATAACATAGTTCTTTTCATCCATTAATGAACCATTTAATTGTGTAAAGTTTCCACTAGATACATATTGTTGAGCAACACCTAAATCAACGATTGCTGCATCATATTGATTACTTGCTAAACCATTGAAAATATCTTGTACGTTTTTCATTGAAACAACATCAGCATTTTCAACTTCTTTGGCAGCTTGTTCACCAGTAGCTCCAGTTTGAGCAGCTAATTTTTTACCAACTAATTGATCATTTGAAGTAATTGAAGAACCATTTGGTACAACAGCAACTTGTTGAGTTCCTAAATATGGATCAGACCATTCAACAACTCTATCTTCACTATAAGTAAAACCAGAAATACCCAAATCAATTTGATCCCCTTGAATTTGAGTAACAATGTTATCAAAATCCATTTGTTTGAATTCTAAAGAATAAGTTTTACCTTCCATATCAGATAAATAACCTTCAAATAATTTGGCCATATCCACGTCAAAACCAACGATTTCACCTTTTTTGTTTAATGATTCATAAGGTGCATAATCAGGTGATGTCCCAATTGTAATTGTCACATCGGCATCATTTTTACTGCTTGATGAACATCCAGCAATAGCACAAGTCATCACAAGTGCTAACATTAATTTTAATACTTTTTTCATATTCTTTTCCCCTTTTCTACCCAATAAAAAACGTCTCCTAGCAATTGCTAAGAGACGAAAGATTCCGCGGTACCACTCTTGTTGATATGATAAACATATCCACCTCACCGTTAAAGCTGGTTAGCTTGTTATCCTATGTATTCAGATAACCCCCTCCAAAGTGCGCTTCATTTTATTTTCAATATCTAATTTCCACCAACATAGACTCTCTAACATATCCAATAAAACTACTCTCTTTTTCATTGAGTTTATTTATATACCTGTATTATAGATAATATTTAAGCTTTGTCAACATTCCTCGATTATTTTTTTGATAAAACTTTTTCATTAAAAGAACGTACTGCCTTCATTGCTTTTTCTAAAGGAGCATTCATTTCTTGTAATTGTTCTAAAACATCATCGAGTTGTTGATTGGTTTCTTGAATACTGTCTCTTGTATCTTGAACTGTTTGCTTGGTTTTCTTTTTGGCATCACCACTATGAAGTAAAAAGAAAATACCTAAAGACATACATACAAAAATACCAATAATGATTAAAAAATCTTTAATTAGTTCCATAATCTCACCCATCTTTAGTATAGCCTATTTTGTTTAATCAATCCAGCCAAAATGACGACAAGCATATTCAATACCGTCATCATCATTTCTTTTGGTTATAAAATTTGCGACTGCTTTGACTTCATCGATTGCATTACCCATAGCAATACCTAAAGGAGCTTGGTCAATCATAGAAATATCATTTAAGCCATCCCCAAAGACCACAATATCCTTTTCGTTTCCCTTTAATAAATGAACCATTTCTAAAATACCTTTATATTTATCTGCTGGTTCGATGATGATTTGTCCTTTAAAATAACGCATATATTCCAAAGTTCTTAAATCCAATAATTTTTCTTCTTGTTCACTACATTCAATAAAAACCTTATAAATTTCCTTTACTTGATGAAAATCTATACTTTCATCAACAACTAATTTTACCGGAAGTTTTTGATCTTTTTGATCACTTTGATTCGTATACAAAACAGCTTCATTTCCTAAAGCAACTGCAAATGGGAAATGATGTTCAATACATTGATCAATGACACGATTGGCTTGAACAAAATCTATCGGTTTAATATATTGAAGTTCATTTTGTAAAGTAATACCATTTCCCCCATCTGTTACTAAACAATCAATATGGGCTTCTTTAGCAGCATCCATCGCCATATATTGTGCTCTTCCTGTCGCAATAGCAACAAAATGCCCATTTTCTTTTAACTTATCTAACGTACGATATGTGCTTTCTAAAATCTTTCCTCCTGGATTATCATCTAAAAGTGTTCCATCAATATCAAAAAAAATATATTTTCTTTCCATGTTACTTTTCTCCTTTAAATTGCATATTATATAATCTTGCATAATTTCCATTTAATTTCATCAATTCTTCATGGTTTCCTTGTTCTTCGATGCCATTTTCCGTTAAAACACAAATATGTTTGGCATTTTTAATCGTTGATAAACGATGCGCAATAACAAAAGTTGTACGATCTTGAGATAATTTTTCTAAAGATTCTTGTACAATACTTTCACTTTCATTATCTAATGCACTTGTTGCTTCATCAAAAATAAGAATTGGTGGATTCTTTAAGAAAACACGTGCAATCGAGATACGTTGTTTTTGTCCACCTGAAAGTTTGACTCCACGTTGTCCACAATCCGTATCGTAACCTTCTTCTAATTCCATAATAAAATCATGAGCATTCGCTTTTTTAGCGGCTTCAATGACTTCTTCATCACTCGCTTCTAAATTTCCATAACGAATATTATCCATGATGGTTCCTGTAAATAAGTAAACATCTTGTTGAACAATCCCAATATTTTCTCTTAAAGATTGTTGTTTGATTTCTTTGACATTGATTCCATCAATCAAGACATTTCCTTTCGTTGCTTCGTAAAAACGAGGAATCAAAGAACAAATCGTTGTTTTACCAACTCCTGATGAACCAACAAAAGCAATATACTCTCCTGGTTTTACATCCAAGTTAATATTATTTAACACATAAGGTGTTTGTTCATTATAGCGAAATGAAACATGATCAAACATGACATTCCCTTCAACATGTTGTAATACAACTGCATTTTTTGTATCTTGAATATCTGGTTCAATTTCTAATATTTCCATAAAACGTTCAAAACCAGTAACACCTTCTTGAAATTGTTCAGTAAAGTTTAAAAGTTTTTTTACAGGATCTATTAAGTTCGTGACATAAAGTAAAAAGGCAATTAAATCTGCAACATTAATACTTCCATAAGAAATAAATAAGGTTCCAAAAAAGATAACCGATACTGTAATTAAACTTGTAAAAGAAGTAAGTCCTGCATTGTATCTTCCCATATAATAATAACTATTTTTCTTAGCACTTACATAATGTCCATTTTGTTTATCAAAACGTTCTAACTCTTGATCTTCATTCGCAAAACTTTTAACAACACGAATTCCTGATAAATTGTCTTCAATGCGTTCATTGATATCACCAATTCTCTCTTTATTTCTTTTAAAAGCTGTTTTCATCTTTTTATTATAATACCAAGCAAATAAAAACATAAATGGTAAGATTGCAAATAAAATTAAAGTCAGCTTAACATTAATATAGGAAAGTAAAATAAAGGCCCCTATAAACTTAATAATTGAAATGACAATATCTTCTGGTCCATGATGATAAAGTTCAGTTAAAGAAAATAAATCATTCGTTAGACGTGACATCAATTGTCCTGTGTTTTGTTCATCATAAAAGCGAAAAGATAATTTTTGATAATGACTAAATAACTCATTACGTAAATCTCTTTCCATATAGACACCCATGACATGTCCTAGATAACCTATAAAATAATTACAAAAATATTCAACAACGATCAAACAAAGCATAAAAAGTCCTAATAAATAAATTTTAGAATAATCAATTTTTGGTTGATTTAAAATCGTTCCTGTAATATAGCGTGTTAGCATGGGATAAACAAGTGTGATAGCTGCTGAAACCATCGCACAAAACATATCTTTAAAAAACAAAACCTTATAGTTTGTATAATAAGATAAAAATTTCTTCCATCTTCCTTTCATATAAAAACACCTCCTTCATATATTTTTACAAAGAATGATTATTTTTTCTAGTTAAAAATGATTATTTTTAAAATATGAAAAAGGAGGCTTTTTCATGAACCAAGTTTCTTGGACTTCTATTCTAATCGGTCTGGCACTTTTTTTATTTGGTATCGACTATCTTTCTCTTTCTTTACAAGAACTTTCACCAACCCGTTTAAAAAATCTTCTTGCTAAATGTACTTCTTCTACTTTTAAGGCTATTCTAATTGGTTGTTTTATAACTTGTATCATTCAATCAAGTTCTGCCACAACTGCTTTAACAGTGAGTTTAATCAATGCAAACCTCTTGACCTTTTCGCAAAGTATTGGCATTATTATGGGAGCCAATATTGGCACAACCATAACAGCGATTATTGTAGGTTTTGATCTTTTTCAATATGCTTCTTTCTTTTTGATTATTGGTGCTTTTTGTTTATTATTTTCTAATCATCCTAAAATAAAAGGCCTTGCACAAATTCTTTTTGGGCTTGGTTGTTTATTTTATGGATTAGAACTTATGTCAATGCATCTTGAAGCTATTACTAAACTTCCTGAATTTATGAAATTAGTAACACTTTTTACAAATCATCCAATTCTAGCCATGTTTGGTGGAGCCATCACAACTGCTCTTATTCAATCATCAAGTGCCATGATTGCTATTGTCCAACAAATGTATCATTTAAAAGCCATTTCCCTTTATGTTTCTATTCCTTATATCTTTGGTTGTAATATCGGTACAACCATTACCGCTTTTCTTTCTGCCCTTAAAACCAATTCATCTGCCAAAAAAGCCGCCCTCTTTCATTTTCTCTTCAATGTAATTGGAACTACTTTTTTTATGATTTTCCTGACTCCTTTTTATCATCTTTTTTTAACATTTCGCTTTTATATTCCTATTTCACCTCGTCTGCAACTCGCTTTTATTCATGGCTTCTTCAATATTGTTACTACACTCCTTATTTTTCCTTTTTATAAGCCTATAATTACATTGATTGAAAGTTGTTTCAAAAAGAATTGTTAAGGTTTTGTAAAGAAACTTAACATAATCTTTACACAAATTTAACATTCCTTTAAAATGAGATGTATAGGAGTGTGATTTTATGACATTAGCAGATATCAACTGGCCTTTAATTCTGGCAGGGCTTGGCTTATTTTTATTTGGTATCGATTATATGGGTGATGGTTTAAAAAGTTATGCCGGAGATAAATTAAAGGACATTATTGATAAATACACCTCAAGTCCTGTAAAAGGAATTTTAATTGGGGCTTTAGTTACGTGTTTAATTCAATCAAGTTCAGGAACAACAGCCCTTACAATTGGATTGATTCGTTCTGGTTTAATGAATTTAAATCAAGCAGTAGGAATTATCATGGGGGCCAATATTGGAACAGTTATTACTTCTGTTTTAGTTGGTTTAAAGATTTCTAAATATGCGGTTTATTTCATTATTATTGGTGCGTTTGTTTCTATGTTTTCTAAAAATAAAAAGTCAAAATACTTATCACAAATTATTTTTGGATTTGGTTGTTTATTCTATGGATTAGATTTAATGGGTAACAATTTATCAATGATTTCTGAAGTTCCAGAATTTACACAAATTACAGAATTCTTAATGAAAAGTCCTTGGCTTGGTTTACTTGGTGGAACAATTCTTACATGTGCGATTCAATCATCAGCTGCAACGATTGCCATTGTTCAACAAATGTATGGTGCCGGCGCTATTGGTTTAAATATTGCTTTACCATTTTTATTTGGATCAAATATTGGAACAACGATTACAGCGGTTCTTGCCTCTATTGGGGGATCTATTCCCGCTAAAAGAGCAGCGTTCTTCCACGTTTTATTTAACGTCATTGGTTCTGTTTTATTTATGATTGTTTTATCACCATTTACAATGTTGATTCAATATATTAATTCAGTAAGTACCATGTCTCCTGAATTACAACTTGCAGTAGCTCATGGTATCTTTAACATAGTAACAACCATCTTGTTCTTTCCATTTATTAATAAGATTGTTGTTATTATTAAAAAAATCATTCCAAATCATTCAAAAGAATTACAAATGGATTTATCAGAATTAGATCCTCATGTGGTTCAATTGTTCCCTTCTCATGCTTTAGCTATCGCTAAAAATAAGATTTTAGAAATGGGTGCTATTACTGTTGAAGCTTGTGAAAATGTTAAAGAATACTTTATTTCTAAAAGTTCTACTGCAAAAGAAACAGTTGAAGAATTAGAAAATGCAATCAACTTATTAGATAAAAAGATTTCAGAATACTTATTACTTATTTCACACGAACAATTAAACGATCATGATTCAAAAGAATATTTTGCTGATATGAAATCTATTAAAGATTTAGAACGTGTCGGTGATTTATGTATTAACTTAACTCAATTCTTTGAAGCTGTTTATGATGAAAAAGATGATTTTTCATCAGAAGCTAAAGATGACATTATCGCCATGATCAATATGGATATTGAAATGTTGAATCATGCAATGGTTGCTTTTGATAAACATGATTTAGATGATATTATTTATGTTGATGATCATGAAAGTAATTTAGATTATTATAATAAAAAAGCAAAACAAAGACATATTCAACGTGTTACTAATAAAACTGAAAAATCAGTTATTGTCAATTCTACATACGTTGATATCTTATCTAACTTAGAGCGTATTGGTGATCATTGCCAAAACATTGCTGAATCTTATATGTTAGAAGAAGAAAACTTCAAACCAGATTATGAAGTTGATTCTGCATTTAATCAATAGTCATGGATTTCCATGACTATTTTTGTTATGATGTAACAGTCAAAGGAGTCACATATGTATAAATTATTAGATTATGATATAACTGAATATAAACAATTAGAAAATACTTTAAATGAGTTATCTAAACAAGGTTACAATCCTACTTCTTTAGGTAAAATCAGCCGTTTTGAAAAAAATGAGAAACACTACTACTTCCATGTAGATTTACTAATCAAAAAACCGGTAACCCCTAAAAGAAAAGCATTACATGATTTTATTAATGAATATGAAAAACAAATGTTTGATTATTATGGTAAAATAGGAAAATTTATTATTTTTACAACAGATAATAAACGTGCTTTACCTAAAGAAAGACAAAAAGCAATTGATGAATACTTAAGTACTCGTAAAATCTCTGTAACCACTTATTTTGTTTTATGGATTTTCTTTTCTTTTTTTGTCGCACAGCTTGTTTTACAAAAAAATCAAATTCAAGAATTTCTTACAAATGGAAGTATTTTAATTCATTACTTACCTCTTCTTCTCTTTGCGACAATTCTTATTCGTTGCCTTTATAAAATTGTTTTAGCCTGTCAAAAAAGCTTTGGAAAGATTATTAAACATATCTTCTACGCTATGACTATAGTTACTTGTGTAGTTGCTATACTTGGATGTATTTTAGATATTACTGATAGAAAAGATATCCCTTTAAATCAAAATATTTTAACATTGCAAACATTTGATAAAGAAACAAATTTAAAAAAATATCCAAACTACAAATATACTAAAAGTTTTATTGTTGAATCTACTTCTTATTTTGAAGAAAACAACCAAGGTGATCTCATGTATAGTAAAGATTATTGTTTTAAATCAACTGACAAAACAAACACTTTCTTTAAACGTTATTTAAAAACGTATGATGATGTTCCTGTTATTAAAATTGATAAAAACACTTATCTCTTTAAACTTGATACATCGTATGATACTTTACTGTATAAAAAAGAAAATCATTTCTATTTTGTTTCTGCAAATTTCAGTTTAAAAAATGATTATCAAAATATTATTGAGTTTTATAAATAAACAAAAAATCCACCCCAAAGTGGATTTTTTATTTACCTGTAATAATAAGATAGATAAGAAGTAAAGCAATAATAATCATTGTTGAAATAAGGACACGTCTTTCAAATTCGCTATAATCATCATGATAAAGATAGTGTGCTAAATAGTTAAGAACTAACGCTATAAGCAAAAAGATTCTTCCAACCATAAAATAAGACGTATTCATCACCACCGGTTCAATAAGCAATAAAACATCAACCAAATTGATTTTATATTTATGATGTGGTTTGCAAATTTTATACAGTAATTTCTTCATTAATAAAACGTACTCACTTCTTCTATTGTTTTTCTTTTTGGCATACTTGGTTCAATATTTGGATAACCCACACCTATAACAGAAACAATCGTTTCTTGTACAGGTATTTCTAAAAGTTCACGAATCGCTCTTTCATCCCTGATTCCCATAACAAGTGTTCCTAAACCAAGTTCAGTTGCTTTAAGAATTAAGTTTTGATTAGCTAATCCACAATCATAAACACCCCAACCATTTTGTAATTCGTTGTCAGGACTTCCGTTTCTTTGAAAACCTGCACGATCTTTAACAAATGTTGTCACAATTAAAACAGGTGCATCAGCTATATTTTTTTGATTAAATTCAGGTAAACATTTTTTCTTAAATTGTTCCAACATTTCTTTTGATTGAATAACATGATATCGTGGTGTTTGACTATTTTTCCAACTTTCTGAATAGATAGCTGCTTGAATCATTTCTTCAATTTTTTCTTTTTCCACAGGTTGTTGTTTATATTTACGAATACTTCTTCTTTGTTGTAAAACATTTTGTAACTCCATAATTTTCACTCTCCTACTTTTATTATAAAAGAAAAGACTATCGAATGATAGCCTTACTTATTTAATTCAATCATAAGCTCACAAATCTTATTTGAAAAAGCCACTGGATCTTCAATAGATAATCCTTCAATCAATAATGCTTGATCGAATAACAATGAAGCATAATCATTGATCTTATCTGCATTATTTTGATAAACATTTTGAATTGCCTTGAAAATATCATGATTTGGATTGATTTCAAGAATTCTACCTGCTTTAACATCTTGACCATCAGGCATTGCATTTAATACTTTTTCCATTTCAAAAGATACACCTTGATCAGATACTAAACATACTGGATGAGATTTTAATCTATTTGATACTTTAACATCCACTACTTTATCTTTTAAAGCTTCTTTTAATGATTCTAATAATGATTTATTATCTTCATTGATCTTTTCTAATTCTTTCTTTTCTTCTTCACTATCTAAGTTTAAATCACCTTGAGCAACGTTTTTGAAAGCTTTAGAATCATAATCTCTCATCATTTGAATCATGAATTCATCAACATTATCCATCATGTATAAAACATCAAAGTCACGATCTCTAACAGCTTCTACTTGTGGTAAATGAGAAATCTTTTCTTTTGTTTCACCACTTGCAAAGTAGATTTCTGTTTGTCCTTCTTTCATGTTTTCAACATATTCTTTTAAAGTAATCATTTTTTCTTCTTTACCAGAGTAGAATAAAAGTAAATCTTGTAATTTATCTTTTAACATTCCATAGCTTTGATAAATACCAAATTTTAATTGTAACCCAAAGTTTTTAAAGAATTTTTCATATGTTTCACGATCTTTTTTCAACATATTTGTAAGTTCACTTTGGATTTTCTTTTCAATACGATCAGCGATGACTTTTAATTGACGGTCATGTTGTAACATTTCTCTTGAAATGTTTAATGATAAATCTTGTGAATCTACTAAACCTTTAACAAATCTAAAGTGTTCTGGAATTAAATCACTTGCTTTATCCATGATAAAGACACCTCGACTATAAAGTTGTAAACCTTTTTCATAATCATTTGAATAGAAATTCATCGGTGGTTGACTTGGAATAAATAACAATGCATCATAAGAAACATTTCCTTCTACTGATGTATGAATAACTTTCATTGGATCAGAGAAATCATTGAATTTATCTTTATAGAATTCATTATATTCTTCATCTTTAATATCTTTTTTATTTCTTTTCCATAAAGGAACCATTGAATTTAATGTTTTATTTTCAACGACATCTTCATATTCATCACTATCTTCTTTTTTCTTAGATGTTGTCACATCCATTTTAATTGGATAATGTACATAATCAGAATATTTTTTAACTAAAGATTCGATATGATATTGATCTAAATAATCATCATAATTTTCTTCTTCTGTATTATCTTTTAAATAAAGTTTAATTGTTGTTCCTGTTGGTAAGTTATCTGTTTCAAAGATTTCATAACCATCACTTGCTTCAGATACCCAAGTATATCCTTGATCACTACCATAAGCTCTTGATGAAACTTCAACTTTTTTAGCTACCATAAAGGCTGAATAGAAACCAACACCAAATTGACCAATAATATCAATATCATCACTTTCATTTTCATTTTTAAATTTAAATGAACCACTATTAGCAATCGTACCTAAATGTTCTTCTAGTTCTTCTTTATTCATTCCAATACCATGATCAGTAACAGTCAATGTTCTATTTTCTTTATCAAAAGCTAAATCAATTGTAAGATCACTTTTATTGATTTCAGAAATATTTTCTGTTAACGCTTTATAATAAAGTTTATCTGTTGCATCACTTGCATTAGAAATCAATTCTCTTAAAAAGATTTCCTTATGTGTATATATAGAATTAATCATTAAGTCTAATAATCTTTTCGATTCTGCTTTAAATTGTTTTTTTTCTGCCATAATATATCCTCCTTTAGCACTCCTGTCGTTTAAATGCTAAAGATAGTATATTACTTTGTTTTAGCATAGTCAAGCACAGAGTGCTAATTTTTTAAGAAAATAAAATGATTGACTTACAATCATTTATTTCGACTACATTTTTGAGCATCTATCGCAAGAACAATCATTAAAACATAAAAAGCATCTTCGTCATGTTCTATTGTTAAAGAATATGTATCACTCATATGAAAGATTTCTTTATTAATTAAACCAATAATATTTCCTGAATAATCCACGATCTGATAATCCCATTCCCAAAAATTTCCTTCTATTTGCCAATCTTTATAATCTAAAATAAATTTAGGTTTAAAGAAAGTAAACTCTTTGGTAATTTTACCAATATATTCATCATTTTCATATAAAGCAAAACGTGGTAAAAACGTTAATATTTCTTCTTTGATCGTACCAAGATGTTCACCATACTTATTATAAATAAAAAGTTTATGTCCAAAACTGAGTTGTCCTTTCACTGTATAGACAGTTTCCCCCTTTTCATCATATATATCATAACTGTCTAGCCATGAAAAAATACGCTGTTTAAATAATAGTTTCATAAGATTCCCTCCAATTTTTAATAATGTCTATTTCTTCTTGCTTTTTCAATATCTATTACAGTTGTTAAAATGACGAAATTTAAAATATCTTCCTTTAAATCAACTGAAATATCATATGTATCTAAAATATTTCATAATCTTTTTTCAACTCTTCCAATAAGATAATCATTTTCATCTTTTACTTCATAATTATATTCAACATATTCTCCACCAACATTCCATTTTGATAATCCACTAAAAAATAAGGAATAAAATAAGAAAACTCTTTTTCTACAGCACTAATATATTCCTCATTTTCATAAATAAAAAAACAGCTGATCTAGGATTTTCTTCAATCTTAGCAACAATATTTTCATGAGCATCATATATATAAAGTTGATACATAATTGCCATTTTTCTTTTTATAATATAAAACAATTCATTATTTTGATTTGTTACATAAAAGCGAAAAATAAAAGATGGTTGTTGTCTAAATAACAGCTTCATAGAACTCACCTTTTATCCATATTGTAGCAAAAAAACAACAAAACAAGCAAAGCTTATTTTGTTATAAAAATTATAAGTATTTAACTGTTTCAGCCAATTCTTTTTTTAAATGATGATTAGGAAGTGGTTCTTTTTGATTTCCATATCCTAAATTCAACATCATAACAACTTCTTCATTTTCAGGTAAATCTAAAGCTTTTTTCATTTCTTGAGGATCAAAGAAATTGATCCAACAACTATCAATTCCTGCATTATAAGCAGCCAACATTAAATGAGTGGCTACAATGGTAGCATCTTCAATTCCTGAATTTCTTTCATTACCTGGATAATCAAAAAACATTGTTTTTATCATAAGCTACAACTAAAACAGTAGGTGCATGACAACGACAAGGTGTACATGCATCTATTTTATCTAAATATTCTTTTGATTGAACAACATAGATTTTTTGTTATTGCAAGTTTTTAGCCGTTGGAGCAACTCTTCCTGCTTCCAATATTTCCATTAATTTTTCTTTTTCTATTTGTTGTGTAGAAAAATCTTTACATGAATATCTGTTTTGAATAACATCTTTAAATTCCATAATATATCTCCTTTTTTATTTTCTAATAAATATATTAAATATTTGAGTACATTTGGTAAAGAAAAATTATCAAATACTTGATGTTCTCTATAGAAAAAAGTTTACTAAATAACTTTAAAAATTTTTCTTACTTTCAAACTCTCCTCTTATCATGTTCTTACTTTTTATTGGTTTAATTTCTATATAAAAAGCCGTGGAGCTTCAAATTTTACGTAATTGGAACGAAGTCATCCACGACATATATATAATAGTATATATTTCAACTTAACAAAAGAAAAAACTGTTGATTTTTTATTTTTTTCAACAGTCTAAACAAATCATTTTATTTGATTTGCTTTTTTACTTATATATTAACTTATTAATTAATGATTTTTAAAACATCTTCTTCATTTGTAATATTAAATATATTACGTGTTAATATATTTAGTTTTTCTAATGTTGCATTGGTTAGTTGTAATTCTAGATTATTTGAAATAGTTCCTAGTTTGATTTCTAATTGTTCTTTTAGTGTACTTCTCTTTTCTTCAAGTTTTCCTTCACTTCTACCTTCATTTCTAAATCCTTCTGCCATTCTTTCCATTCCTTCACACATATCGATTT
>ERZ832973.352-NODE-352-length-58606-cov-31.823470_pt1 | contig 58606 bp, 33 predicted proteins | sample MGYA00519950_ERZ832973 | MGnify/ENA primary metagenome ERZ832973 (study PRJEB31850, sample SAMEA3708734) | human gut metagenome | biome: human gut; feature: human-associated habitat; material: faeces | place: China | collected 2014 ... | reverse complement strand
GTGATTCTGGTCAGCGAAAGCTGACATATTCTTCTCAGAATCACTGCACATCTAAAATTGCATAGGGAGCATATTACAACTGCGGAATGATAGAAATACAATCTAGAAAGTCCGGTCAGAATCCGGCACGGTTTATCTCCGCTGTAATAAGGACGAAAGTTGTCGATACCACTGGGAAACCGGGAAGGGACAATGAGTAGGTTGGAACTTTAAGTCAGAATACAGGCAGTTGCAGCTCAGTAGATAAATGTCCGAAAGCATATCGGGGGTTTATTTTTGTTCCTCAAAAAACGGATACAATCCGCAGGAAAGCGGTTTATATAGATAGTAAACAACAAATACTCGGAATCTTTAGAACTACAATGGGGGAGAAGGTTTTGGGGAGCCTACAGGAAAAAGGAGAAGAAAATGAAAAAACACAGCAAAAAAATTGTGTCGCTGATGCTTGCTCTGCTGATGGTGTTCAGTCTGTTACCGATGTCATCCATATCAGCACTGGCAGCAGGCAGCAACAGTCCTGTCGCAGTACAGGCGGATGATACAGTGACAGCAGCACCGGCACCGGTCTTTTATTCAGTCCTGACAGATCTCAGTCGTCAGTCGGCTACTTATTATGCCGATGACTCGGACAAAGTAGGTCAGCTGCGCGTACAGTTGAAGTACAATCCATCTGATTACAACAAGAATACATTGGCGATTTTATGGCAGGTGTCCGATGACGGAAGTACATTTACCGATGCTGAAGGCGCAGGAACTACAATGAGTGCCCCACTGGTCAGCACTTATCTACCGAAGGTCACGGTTGGTCAGACAAAGTATTATCGGGCTATTATAACAAACAAAGGTTTGCAGGAAAATATGACGCCAACAGTAGTTACTACTGCAATTGCCAAAATTTGTTATAAAACAGGAACACGTCCGCGCGTGGAGATTGACAAGGCAATGCTTCGTCAGTCGGATGGTACTTTAGTATCGGATGATTCATTAAGTAAAGTGACATTATGGGGTGTAAATGGTACTCTGCCGAAACGGATTACCAATATCGGATCATTTAGCGGCAACCTTGCGCAGATGCGGGATACGAACTGGGATACGGATACCTACCTGTTTCGTGGCTGGCAGATAGGTGACCGGTTTTTTGATGGAACCTGCCCGGAAACGGCTGCTGTTGCGGCTGGACCGAACGAAGTAAGTGCACTGAAAGGTTTTCTGACCGTGGCAGATTCTGACTGGCATTTTAAAATGTATCAGTCTCCATATCAGAATCGAAATACCTATTATCTGAATTATGAAGGTACGACATCACAGGATGGGGCATTGAAAGTATGCCATATTACACCTGTTTTTGAAAAAATGCCAGCGGTGGTTTACCAACTCAGTCTGGTTCAGACGACTGGTGGAACAGTCAGCCAGGTACGTGACGGAGGAGAGACACATACGCTGATCGCAGATGCAGCATCCCTGTATAAGTTTGTGCGCTGGGAGCAGTCCGGTGATGGCGGCGAGACATGGATACCGGTTGATGGTGATTCCAGGCTCCAGGTAACGCTTGATAAGGATATGACATATCGTGCGATTTTTGAAAGTCCTTACAAGATTGAAAACATGCAGGTGGCTGAATATGCATTACCATCTTCCGGGAACAACTGGTATGTGAATTTGGCAATAAATCTGGCAGATTCACTGCCAAGCAATATGAAAGTAACGTTCCATATCTATGATGGCGAATCAGTAAGCGAAGAACATTTGCTTGGTGAATATAAAACAAGTTTTGCTCTGGTGAAGAAAGAGCAGACTCTTAAAGCAAAAGCACAGAAACGTCCGTCCGGTGATACGGATAAAATACTGGTGGTGGCAGAGACAGAAACGGGTGATACGGCACAGGCTGAATATCAGTTGAAAGGAACATTGGATGCAACAGCATCGAATGTTTCTGTAGATACCATTGAGAGTGCATTTCTGGAAAAAGAACCTGCAGAGGTTCAGACATCTGTGAGTGGAAATCCGGAAGTGAAGAGTGTATTCTGGTCCAGTGCAAATGTGAGTGTTATTCCGACACTGGGAACGGACATGAATACCTGTGCGATCAATGAAAGTACAGGTTTGATTACTTACAATGTGTTTAGTTCGAACAGACCAATTACTTTTACAGCAAAAGCCGGAGACGGAAGAATTGCGGATGTCGAAATTACTTTTAAAGGCGGAATGGCTTCTAAAATCAGCGAGAAAGTCGTAAAAGTACTGGAAGGCGAAAGCAAAGAATATCAGGCAGTCAATACATCTCCGATTCTGAGTGTCAGCAGACAGAAAGTAAGCGTAAAATCATCCGATGAGAGTATTTTTACCGCTGAGATCCTTACCCGCGCCGGCAGTCAGTTCCAACCGAAGGATATCGTGGATAAGATCAAGATCAACGGTGTGAGCAAAGGTAAGGCAACTCTGACAATCGATACCAATGGTAAAACAGTAGAGTATCCGGTTGTGATCCAAAATACGACAGACGCAGTAAAAGAAGTAACGTTATCCGATACAGAAACAAATCTGATTCAGGGAGACAGCAAGACGCTGCAGGCAGATGTGACACCGGAAACTGCTATGACGACATTGAACTGGAGCAGTTCCGCACCGGATATTGTCAGTGTGAAAGATGGCAGGATCACAGGTCTGAAAGCGGGCAATGCAGTGATTACCGTTACTGCAACAGATGCACTGGGTAACCGTGTGGAAGCTTCCTGCGACGTAACCGTCACAGAGCAGCCATACAATGTGGAAGTCTATGTACCAAAGGGAATCCTGGCAGCAAACGGACTGAAATTTGCTCCATCCGCAGGTCTCGATAAAGCAGGACATGACATCTTTGATACGGAACAGGTGATCGCAGACGTCAGTGCAGATACAGAACTTTACAATGCATACGACGTTTATACCATGACACTGTATCCGGGCACGTATTCCTACCGTGCAGTCAGCGCAGAGGGCAGAAGCCTGGGCGGCGGAGCATTCACCTTTCCGGACAGTCAGACAAGCACTGTGGATGGACGCACCGTTCGTGTATTTCTGCGTCAGACCGAAGTATCCCTGACCAATGAATTTGACGGACAGAAAGCAGAAGCAACAGATTTTTCCGTACAGCTGAAAAATGATGTGAGTACTGCAACCATGGGTGATTCCTATGTGAATGCAGATGGATATACCGTATATCCGACGCTGCTGAGTGCAAATAAGAACCTTTCCTATTATCTGGCTGCAATTCCGTCAGATGCGTATGTAAAAGCGCATAACGTGATGGCATCCAGAACACAGGGGGTAGCAGTCACAAAAGATACTTCCATACTGTCTCTGACAGAAGAACTGAAGACAGGCGCACTGACGATCAATGCCCCGGCAGACGCAGAGGTAGCAATCTGTGAGCAGATGGCAGATGGACAGATCGCTGCGTACAAAGCAGACAGCACTGCTGCACAGGAGGACGGAACCGTTGATTTTGTTTTCCATGTGGCAATGACCAGCAAAATGTACTACCATGTCGGCGGAGCTTCTTATGTCACATATAACGGAACAACGGTAGACGGAGCTGATTCCAGGATCGTAGTCAGCACAGCGATGCTGAAGCCGTCCGGCAATACCAAGACAACGCTGGATCGCAACACTGCTTCCAACGGCGGCGCGAATATGGCAGACCTGTATCTGAATGTTAATGCACAGGGGTATTTGAAACTGGAGGAAGGCAATACCTTCAAATTAAATGCAAAACGTAACTGGTGGGGCAGTAATGTCACATGGGTATTGGATAAAGACTACCGTCTGATCGAGCCTGATTTCCATTATCAGGTTGTCGGCCTGGATGGCAGGACAAGCAGCGATGTCATTACCGTAGGTAATGATGGAACCGTAAAAGCAGTAGGAAACGGAACCGCTATCGTACTTGTTACCTATGACTCGATGACATTGAACTATCACGATGATGTAAAATATTCCTACGACAACTATGATCCGAACGGTTTCTATGGTGCAATCTGGCCGGAGAACACCGGTGTATTCGTCGTTTCCGTAGGTTCCGGAAACAGTGAAATCACCACAGGTATGACACTGAACAAAGATCTGAATCAGGGCAAGAGCAGCAAACAGGCAGGCGATGCACTGGATGCGGAACTGGATCCGATCTACTTTACCGGCAAGACAGGTACTTATACCTTTACACCGGAGACAGAAGATGTCAGTGTATCCGTTGCAAATCCGACCATCGGAAATGATGCATTAAGCTTTAGCGGATTCAAGGCACTGGCAGCAGAGAAAGACGGCAGCTACAATGTCCCACTGACAAATGGCCGTAACATCGTAAAATTGGAAAAAGACGGAAAAGCGGAGTATCAGGTGATTACCGCAAAACACGTAACCGTAAAAGTAAACGGACAGGATCTGGATCAGGCAGTAGTCGCACCGGGTGAAAAAGTATCCGTCACATTTGATACGCTGTTCAATCCGGTAACACGTATGAGACTGTATAATACAGATGCGGCAGCGATCTACAATGAAATCAGCGGTCTGGAAGGAAAGAAAGCAGGAAACCTGCGTGGATCTTATGGATATTACTTCTTTGGCTCCACAGGTTACAAACAGACGGTTGAGAATTTCGTAGAGGAAGGAACAGATTCTTCCGGATACAATAACCCGATCGTAACAGTAAAAGATGCACTGATTGTTCCGGAAGACTATTCTGCAGAACATTTTGTACTTTCCAAAGGAACTTTTAACGTAGCAGGATTCGGCGGCGATTACGGTGCGCATCGAGCTATGGTCAAGACATGGGAGAATCTGTCTCCGAATACAAGTGCGTACATGGGACAGCTTCCGGATATCTCCATTCCGGTAGGAACTCTGCAGAGTATCGAAGTAACGGCACAGCCGGCGAAAACTTCCTACTATGTAGGCGAGAAATTTGATGCTTCCGGCATGAAAGTAACCGCAACCTATAAAGGAAGCGAAGGAAACTTTACAAAAGAAATCAGCAATTACAGTTTTGCGAAAGAAGCGTTTGCAACATCCGGAAAACAGAATGTGACCATCAGTTACACACTGGGTGGCGTAACAAAGACGGCGGATGTATCCGTAGATGTCAAAGACGTAGTTCTGGAGAAACTCGAAGTCGTTACACCGCCGGCAAAGACAAGTTACCGCATCGGTGAGAAATTTGATGCAACAGGTATGGTGGTGACAGCTTCCTACAACGATGGAAGTGTTCGTGAGATCACAGACTACAAAGTAACACCGGATACCATTGCAGCAGACACCGATCATGTACTGGTTACTTACGGCGGCAAAGCAGCTTCCGTAGCAGTTACGGTAAACAAGGTGGCTTCTATCGCGGTGACAAAAGCACCGAACAAGACAGAGTACGAAGAAGGTGACCTGTTCAACCCGACCGGAATGGTAGTAACTGTTACTTATCAGGATGGCAGCACAGAAGAAACCACAGCGTACAATTATGCACCGAAGAGCAGACTGACCAAAGAGGATAAAGCCGTTACCATCACCTATACCGGTAAAGATGCAGTGGCAGACCTGGCAGCAACAACGGTGGAAATCTCCGTAAAAGATAAACAAGAGGAGACAGCAGCTCATATTACAGCTTATGTATCTTACAGTGATAAGGGTATTTTTGTATCTGGTTCAGAAGGAACGTTACTGTGGAATGCACCGGTCACTGTATACGACAGAGACGGCGATGGACAGTACACTATGAGTGATGTATTCCGCGCATTACATGAGGAATACTATTACGGTGGTGCAGACGGCTATGTAGATACCGACAGTGGCTGGATAACCCGTTTCTGGGGGGTCAACACAGGTATGGTATCTTATGTGCTGAACCATGCATGGGTATACGGTACACAGACCGCAGTAAATGATGGCGATCAGCTGGGACTCTTTGTATATGCAAATACGATGGAGTATTCCGATCTGTACACATGGTTTGATGAAACAACATACAAAACCGATGTCAACGCAGAGAACAGCTTTACCGTAAACGGTCTCAGCGTTATGAACAGCGGTCCGGACAGCCCGGTCACAGCAGCTCCGGCTAATGCAACCGTTACTGTTTATGATGAAAATGGAAAGGTAGTAGAAGCACTTGGAACTAAGACAGATGAGCACGGACAGTTCAAAGTAACCTTCCCGAAAGACGGTAAATACACGATCGAAGTAAGCGGAACCTGTACTTATACCTGCTCCGGATACGGTGGAAACGGTATGAACACATACAAAGATGCAACCGTAGTACCGACCCGCTGCACCGTACTCGTTGGAACAGCCCGCGGCACACTGGGAGACATCAACGGCGACGACATCATTGATCTGACAGATGCAGCTCAGCTTCTGGACAAAGTGACAGCCGGGGAAAAAGTCGATACTTACCTTGGCGACATCAATGGTGACGGAACTGTAGATCTGATGGACGTTGCAGATCTGATGGATCGCATCACAACAGAATAAGAAAAGTATTGATTTTAATGTAGAAAAATCAATACTTGGTTATGGAAGCACAGCCTTTGGAAAAATTCCGGAGGCTGTGTTTTTTTGTGCAAAAAAATGAATATTTTGGTTTGAATTACAAATACTTTTCCGGAAAACAAGAAGATTTAAAAAAGGAGATGAGGGAATATGGCACAACAGGTGGGACGACAGAGCCTGCAGTTTGAAAATCCGCCCTGGATCATCAGCAGTGGCTGTATCGCAGGCACAAAGGAAGGTGAAGGCCCCATCGGTCATGAGATCGATCTGATCGGTGAAGATGACAACTTTGGCTGTGATATCTGGGAAGAGGCGGAGAGCACCCTGCAGAAAGAAGCATTGACGCTGGCACTGGGAAAAGCCGGTCTGAGGGCAGAGGAACTGCGGTATCTGTTCGCCGGAGATCTGCTGGGGCAGTCCATGGCGACATCCTTCGGATTGCAATCTTTTGAAATACCACTGTTTGGCCTGTACGGAGCATGCTCCACCGCCGGGGAATCACTGGCGTTAGCGGCAATGACGGTGGCAGCAGGTTATGCAGATGTGGTGGGTGCCGTTACTTCCAGCCATTTTGCCAGTGCGGAGAAGCAGTTTCGCTTTCCCCTGGAGTATGCCAATCAAAGGCCCTTATGTACTACCTGGACGGTTACGGGAGCCGGAGCCTTTTTACTTGGCAGAGAATCCGGTAAAAAGCAGAACCACTCAGACAACAGAAAAAGAACTGGCTCAGGAAGTTCGATGATAAAAAGTGCGGAACAGAAAGTCGTAGATGATACAGAACAAACGGTTTGTGGTGTTCGCATCACCGGCATCACCACCGGGAAAATCGTAGATTACGGTGTGCGGGATTCCATGAATATGGGAGCAGCTATGGCTCCGGCGGCAGCGGCCTGTATTCAGGCGCATCTGAAAGATTTTTCCAGAAGTCCATCCTGGTATGACAAAATCATTACCGGGGATCTGGGGGCTGTCGGCAGAGAAATCTTACTGGATCTGTTGGCACAGAAAAAGATCGACATTGGAAGCTTTCATACAGATTGCGGACTGGAAATCTTTGACAATGAAGTCCAGGGCACAGGAAGCGGCGGCAGTGGCTGTGGCTGCGCGGCAGTCACCATGTGTGCACATTTTCTGCCGATGCTGCGCCGGGGCGAACTGAAGCGGATCCTGTTCGTGCCGACAGGGGCACTGTTGTCCAAAATCAGTTTCAATGAGGGGGAAAACATTCCGGGCATCGCACATGCAGTTGTGCTGGAAGCCGTTGAGAACTGAAGCCAAAATCATAGGAAAGTGATAGGAGGAAGGCTGCTATGGATTATGTGAATGCATTCTGGGTGGGCGGAGCCATCTGCGCGTTGGTGCAGATACTACTGGATAAGACGAAACTGCTTCCGGGTCGGGTGATGGTATTGCTGGTGTGTTCCGGTGCTGTGCTCGGGGCGGTCGGAATCTATGAACCGTTTACCAAATTTGCTGGTGCGGGAGCGACTGTACCGCTGCTTGGATTTGGAAATACGCTGTGGAAAGGAATGAAGACAGCCATTGACGAGAACGGATTTCTCGGCCTGTTTACCGGCGGATTCACCGCCTGTGCGGCAGGTGTGTCGGCGGCATTGATCTTTGGCTATCTGGCATCATTGATCTTCAATTCAAAAATGCGAAAGTAATAAAACATGTAAATCAAAGCGACTGCGCTCATGAGCAAGTAGTGAAAGCGGATTGCAAATGTCCGCTTTACACAGAATAGAAGAGGCAAAAGCACTTCTGCAAAATTCGAACAAGGGAAAAAAACAGATTATGAATAAAAAGAAAAAAATGTCGCATAGTAAGAATATAAAACTGATGTGAAAAGGAGAATTACCGATATGAACAAATTGAAACAGATCGCATTTATTCTTGTGCTGGCACTGAGTCTGACCACCTTTGCTGCATGTGGAAAAAATAATAAGGATATGAACAACGGGACAAACAATCATTCTGTTACAGAGAACGGCACCGATAAAAACGGAGCCAACGACAATAACATCGTGGATGATAATGCCACAACAGATAGTAACGGAACCGTAAATGACAGATCTGATACAAACGGGACCGATTATGGAACAACCGGTGAACATATGCGAGATGCGGCAGAGAATGCGAAAGACGCAGTGGAAGACACCGGAGAAGCCATCAAGAACGGTGTAACCGGAGATACTGATGTCAAGAGAGATCATGTGGATGACACGACCGGAAATACGGCAGGAATGGAGTAGTACAAAACGTAGATAAGGAGAAGAACTCAGATTAGTGATGCAGGGCGTCTTAGCCCCAGGCACTCATCTGAGTTCTTCTCCTTTTTAATTAACTATTTAACTAGCTATCAATTTTTTACTCGTCGATACTGTAGTTTGGAGCCTCTTTTGTGATATGGATATCATGTGGGTGGCTCTCTTTCAGTGATGCAGCGGAAATCTTCACAAAGTTGCTGGTTTCTGTCAGATCTTTGATGGTAGGAGCACCGCAGTAACCCATACCTGCACGGATACCGCCGATGAGCTGGAAGATAATATCCTCTACGCTGCCTTTATAAGCAACACGGCCTTCCACACCTTCCGGAACAAGTTTCTTTGCATTCTGCTGGAAGTAACGGTCTTTACTTCCGTTTTCCATAGCTGCAAGAGATCCCATACCACGGTACACTTTGTATTTACGTCCCTGATATAATTCAAAAGCACCCGGAGCTTCGTCACATCCTGCAAACATGGAACCCATCATACATACGCTGGCACCTGCAGCCAGAGCTTTTGTCATATCTCCGGAGTATTTGATACCACCATCTGCGATGATCGGAATATTGTATTCTTTTGCTACTTCATAGCAGTCCATAACAGCTGTGATCTGCGGAACACCGATACCTGCAACGACACGTGTAGTACAGATAGAACCAGGTCCGATACCTACTTTGACTGCGTCAGCACCTGCTTCGATCAGTGCTTTGGTAGCTGCACCGGTTGCAACATTACCTGCGATAATCTGCAGATCCGGATATTTCTCTTTGATCTGGCGTACTGCTTTAATGATATTTGCGGAATGTCCGTGTGCGGAGTCTACGACGATGACATCTACGTGTGCATTTACCAGAGCATCGATACGCTCCATCATGTTTGCTGTGATACCTACACCGGCACCGCAGAGCAGACGTCCCTGTTCATCTTTGGCAGAAAGCGGATATTTGATCTGTTTCTCAATATCTTTGATTGTGATTAGACCTTTTAATTTGAAGTCTTTGTCAACAATTGGAAGTTTTTCTTTTCTGGCTTTTGCAAGAATTGCTTTTGCTTCGTCCAGAGTAATGCCTTCCGGAGCGGTGATCAGCCCTTCACTGGTCATGCTCTCGCTGATTTTCTTAGTGAAATCGGTCTCGAATTTGAGATCACGGTTTGTGATGATACCGATCAGAGTACCATCTTCTTTTACGATTGGTACACCGGAGATGCGGAATTTTGCCATAAGGTCATCTGCATCCTGAAGTGTGTGATCTGCGGAAAGGGAGAATGGATCTGTGATAACCCCATTTTCGGAACGTTTTACTTTGTCTACTTCGTCAGCCTGTGCTTCGATAGACATGTTTTTGTGAATGATACCGATACCGCCCTGTCTTGCCATTGCGATAGCCATGCGATGTTCGGTAACTGTATCCATGCTGGCGCTCATCATCGGAATGTTTAATGTGATTTTGTTGGTTAATTTGGTTGTAAGATCAACCATGTTCGGAGTAACTTCGGAGTACGCCGGAACGAGCAGTACGTCATCAAATGTAATACCTTCGCCAATAATTTTTGCCATTTCTTATCCTCCCTCTTATGCTTTTGTGAGCAAAAAAAGAAAAACACTGCTGTTTTTCTGATTTCTTTAAAATAAATAGATTAATTTGAAGATATTATAGTAATTAAAAATTGTTATGTCAATGACTTTTACCGAAAGGTTTCTTTTTTTTACAGTTTGTGATATTTTATCTGTATACTTTGCAAAATATTAGAAGAAAGCCACAAAGTAGACATAAGTTCAGGTAATAAGATTAATAACCTGCTGTAAAAAGGTGGTTATCAGATTGGATTGCGAAGAAAAAGTATGAGAAGTATAAGTAAAAACTGTGAAAGAAAAAGGAGAGTTGTATGGAATTTCGTCCTTGTATTGACATTCATAATGGAAAGGTAAAACAGATTGTAGGCGGAACATTGAAGGATCAGAATGATCAGGCAGCAGAGAATTTTGTATCGGAGCAGGATGCAGCGTTTTATGCACAACTGTATAAGACGTATGGCATCAGTGGCGGACATATTATTCTGTTGAATGCACGGGATTCTTCTTATTATGAAGCGACAAAGCTGCAGGCTCTTGCGGCACTGCAGGTGTATCCCGGCGGATTGCAGGTGGGCGGCGGCATTACGGCAGAGAATGCCCATGAGTTTCTGATGGCAGGTGCGAGCCATGTGATCGTGACATCTTACGTGTTCCGTGACGGGAAAGTGGATTATGGCCGGCTGGAAAAATTGGTGCAGGCAGTTGGAAAAGAGCATCTTGTGCTGGATCTGAGCTGTCGAAAAAAAGACGGTGCTTATTATATTGTGACAGACCGCTGGCAGAAATTTACGGACGAGTGTGTGACAGAGGAACTGCTGGACCGGCTGCAAGGCTATGCAGATGAATTCCTGATCCATGCAGTGGATGTGGAAGGAAAGGCTTCCGGCATTGAGTGTGGTCTGGTAGAATTGCTGGGGAACTGGAACAAGATACCGGTGACTTATGCCGGTGGTATCGGAAGTTTTGAGAACTTAAAGGAACTGTCAGAGTATGGAAAGCATCATTTGAATTATACCATCGGAAGTGCATTGGATCTGTTCGGCGGCAGTATGAAGTTTGAAGATGTACTGGAGTTTAGCAAAAAAAATTGAACGCAGAATAAGCATTCCCCTGCTTCAAGTGCGCAGAGCACTGAGCAATAGGTAATGGGCTTTACATTTGAGAAGAAATCAGTATAATAAACCTAATTAACAAATAAATCATACTATAACAGTAGAAAATAAAGTTTGCAGAAGTGGGAGTCTCAACTCAGACTGAGATGAATGGGAGGAAATGCCATGTATACAAAAAGTGATATTATGCAGATGGTGGAAGAGGAAGATGTGGAATTTATCCGTCTTCAGTTCACGGATATTTTCGGCAATATGAAAAATGTTGCCATCACCAGCAGTCAGCTGGAAAAAGCGCTGGACAACCGTTGTATGTTTGACGGTTCTTCAATTGAAGGATTTGTAGGGATCGAGGAATCCGATATGTATCTGCATCCGGATCTGGATTCTTTTACGATTTTTCCGTGGAGACCGCAGCAGGGCAAAGTAGCACGTATCATCTGTGATATTTACCGCCCGGACGGTACTCCGTTTGAGGGAGATCCGCGTTATATTCTGCGCCGTGTCGTAAAAGAGGCAGAGGATATGGGCTATGTCTTTGATGTGGGACCGGAGTGTGAATTTTTCCTGTTTAATACGGATGATAACGGATGCCCGACTACGGAGACTACCGAAAAGGCCGGCTATTTTGAGATGGGACCAAATGATCATGGCGAAAATGCAAGACGTGACATGGTTCTGACACTGGAGGATATGGGATTTGAGATCGAGGCTTCCCATCATGAAGCATCACCGGGGCAGCATGAGATTGATTTTCGTTATGAACCGGCGCTGCATGCGGCAGACAATATTATGACCTTCAAGCTGGCAGTGAAGACGATTGCAAAACGCCACGGCATGCATGCCACATTTATGCCGAAGCCAAAGAGTGGTGTCAGTGGTTCCGGTATGCATATCAATATGTCATTGCGCAAAGACGGCAGAAATATTTTTGCAGATGAAACGGACAGATTTGGTCTGAGCCAGGATGCGTATTATTTTATCGGCGGTCTGATGAAACATGTATACAGCATGACTGCCATTACAAATCCGCTGGTAAATTCTTACAAACGACTGGTGTCCGGATTTGAGGCACCGCTTCATATTACATGGTCCGTAACAAACAGAAGTCCGCTGATCCGTATTCCATCATCCTTTGGCAGCGGCACACGAATCGAACTGAGAAGTCCGGACAGCGCAGCCAATCCGTATCTGACCATTGCATTGTGCCTGGCAGCCGGACTGGATGGCATTAAAAATAAAATCACACCGCCGGAAAATATACAGAAAAATATTTTCCATATGACAGAGGAAGAAAAAGAGCAGCTGCATATCAAATCCCTGCCGACAAATCTGTACGATGCGGTATGCGCTATGGAAAGGGATGCTTTTATCCGTGAAATCCTGGGTGAGCATATCAGCAACGTATATATCGGTTCCAAAAAGGACGAATGGGATCGTTACTGCAAAACTGTAACGGAATGGGAAGTGGACACATATCTCGACAAATTTTAAAAAGGTGGATGGTTGAGTTTTGACAAGGATAATTGTTGCATTCCCGAAAGTGGAAAACGGGAAAAATATAAAAAATGTACTCGTCAGAAACGGCTATCAGGTGGTCTGTGTCTGTACCAACGGTGCACAGGTTATTCAGGAAGCAAACGGTCTGCAGGACGGACTTGTGCTTTGCACTTATAAATTGTCAGATATGATTTATCAGGAACTGGCGGAATGTCTGCCGCCGGGGTTTGAGATGATCGTTATTTCCACAAAGGATCAGTGGAACGAGAACGGTACGCCGGGTATCGTCGGTCTGTCTGTGCCGTTGAAAATCCATGAATTGCTGTCCACGGTGGAAATGGTATCTTACAATCTGGAACGGAAACGCCGGAAGCGGCGGAATGCTCCGCGGAAGCGTACAAAAGAAGAGCAGGAGCTGGTGGATCGTGCAAAGGCCATTTTGATGGAGCGAAATCAGATGACGGAGGAAGAGGCCCATCGTTATCTGCAGAAGACGAGTATGGACAATGGAACCAGTTTTACCGAGACGGCACAGATGATCCTCGGTATGCTGGATTCGTAACTTGTCTGAAGTTGTAAAAAAGAGAAATTGCACAAATGTGCAGTGTCATACATATAATATCCAGACAGGATATGTGGAGTGTACACATGGAATTTGTGAAAATGCATGGTCTGGGAAATGATTTTATCATTCTTGATGATACGGATAACAGACAGAAAAACGGCAGAGAGGGCTTTGAAACAGAGAAGCATTGCTGTGAGGAAAGTGAGCTGTCGCCGGAGCTGGTAAGACATTTCTGTGACCGGCACCGCGGCATCGGAGCCGACGGTGTTATCCGTGTGTGCAATGCGGGACATCCACTGGCAGATTTTCGGATGAAACTGTACAATGCGGATGGAAGCCAGGCAAGAATGTGCGGCAATGGCATCCGCTGTCTGGGAAAATATGTGTATGATCATGGAAAAACAGAAAAAGTGAATCTGCTGATCGAGACGGATGCAGGATTGTACCGTCTGCAGCTGATAAAAAAGGAAGATACGGACAGGATATGCTCGGTCCGGGTGGATATGGGAACCCCGGATTTTGTGCCGGAGCACATACCTGCCCGTTTTTTGTTGTTCCGGCCGGTGTGTGTATCTATGGGAAATCCGCACTGTGTACTGTTTGTGGAAAGCAGGGAAGCAATGATGCAGTTCCCGTTAAAACAGGAAGGGACCGTTATTGGAAATGAGGAGATATTTCCGGAAGGGGTGAATGTGGAAGTTGTCTGGATACAGGATGCAGGGCATCTGTGGATGCGGGTCTGGGAACGGGGCTGCGGTGAAACCTTTGCCTGTGGAACCGGAGCCTGCGCAGCGGTGGCAGCTGCCATGCGGCAGAAAAAATGCGGTGCATCCGTGCTGGTAAGAATGACCGGGGGAGAGCTTCTGGTACAATATGACAGACGTCATGGGCACCTTTATCTGACAGGACCGGCAGAGGAAATCTGCCATGGGAAGTTTGGATAAATTGCGTTTTTAATTGTGAAAAAATACCAAAGATAACTTTTGAAAATTCAGATAAATCGTTTTTTTGCTGAAAAATAGTGGCAAATCCATTGACAGAATATGGTGCATAGGATATGATAAAAAACAGAAAAGAATACAGGAATATGCAGTTGTGAAATAGATATTTTTCTGGAAGTCCGGTTAGATTCCGGCACGGCTTATCCCCGCTGTAATGAGAACGAACACTGTCAGATCCACTGGGAAACTGGGAAGGGACAGCAAGTAGGTATGAACTCTGAGTCAGAATACAGCCAATTGCATATAGATACTACACATATCCGATGGCATAAACGGATGTTTATTTTTTTTCAAAAAATCAGGAAAAATGGGGTGAAATTCCGGATTTTCTATACAAAAAAATGTATCGCAGAGATCGTGAATTAGCATAACATTTTTTTTGAAAAACTGTGAACGGATGGGGTATACCTGGCTTTTTAAATATGATACGGAAGGGGGACCGGTTTAAAAGGCAACAGGCAAATTGCGTGCAGAATCCAAGCATGGATAGAAGCACGGTACAATAAGGAGGAGGAACGTAGATATGAGAAAACGATGGCTTGCGCTCTTACTGAGCTGTGCTGTTGCGGTAAACACTTGTGTAGTACCCGCTGCAGCCACCACAGTAAGTGATGCGGCGATTGCGACACAGCAGACCGTTTCGGCAGAAGATGCTGAAACACAACAGATTGATTCAGATGAAAATACAAAAGCACAGGGAGGACAGAATGCTGATCTGTATACTTCCGATGTTGCTTCCACAGAAGCAGATACGACGGCTGTATCAGAGACACATAATTTTCTGAGTGGTGTCCTGGTGTCCGGTATTTCCGGCGAAAAAGCTTTTGAAAACGGCGAGGTAACTATTCCGGCAGATACAAGTGCAACGTATCTGTCCATGAAGCCGGTGCTGAATTCAGAAGCTTCCAAAGATCCGTCCATGAAATATACATTCAAGTATATCGATCTGGATGGAAAAGAGTTTACAAAAGAAGATACGGCACGTAACGTATATGTGCGATTTGACCAGGCCTTCCTGGGAGTGAGCGGAAAAGGAAATGATCTGAGTCTCACAGTAACCAAGGGAGATGTGACTGAAACGTATGTTATCCATGTAGTGCGATCTGCAAAACTATCCGGTCTGTCCATGACAGATCATAACGGAAATGCAGTTTCCATCAGTCCGTCTTTTTCTTCCAAAAAGACTGCTTATACAGCACAGGTACTGGACAATGTATCAAATGTAACAATCAAGGCAATCGATCCGGTAGAGTTACAGAATCCGGAGGAATCCGAGATTCTGTTCAACGGAACAGCATCCGCAGACGGTACATATAAGCTGGATGTGGCAGACGGCGAGAATGTCGTAACCATCAAACCAAACAATGGCGCAGTAAGCGCAGACGAATATACACTGACGATCACAAAAGTAGCATCCGCTACTCTTGATGTGAATGTAGAGCCGGCAAACGCACAGGTGTGTCTGTATACTGACAAGGGTGAGCGTATTTATCAGGATAATGGTAAATACTATCTCGCTCCGAATACAGAGTATACATGGACTGCATCCTGTGAAGGATATGTGGGAAAAACAGATAAGATCACTCTGACAGAAGCGTCCACACTGGATATCACACTGGACAAAGCCGCTGAAGGTGAAAAACTTCCGCAGCTGAAAGCAGAGTATCCGGGATTTCGTGCAGACTCCAACAATCAGTCCGTTATCCATGCAAAAACTCCGATCACAAAAGAAAGTATCGAAGTAAAATGGGAGCGTCAGATGGGTACTTCTGTCACACCTTCCAGCGGAAGTACACCGGTTATCGTAGATAACAAAGTATACACACAGTCCGGCGGCAAATTATATATGCTGGACAAGGAAACCGGTGAAGTATTAAAGAGCAGCGACTGCTTTATGAATGCAGGTTTCAACCTGATCCCGGTTACCTATGCAGATGGAATGATCTTCGTTCCGCTGGGCGGCGGTATCCAGTGCTTCAACGCTTCGACTCTGGAGTCTCTCTGGTGTTATAAAGGAAGAACCGGTGCCTGCAACAGCCCGATCCGTTATGAGAACGGAAGGATTTATGTAGGTTTCCAGATGGGCGATTTCGTGTGTCTGACAGCGACTGATGAAGATCCGTCCAACCAGACCGAAATGAAGACACCGTTATGGACCAATTACAGCACGAAAGGTTACTGGTGGGCCGGCGCATGGACAAATGAGAATTATGTATTTGCCGTAGACGCAGGCGGCGCACTGATGGTCATGGATAAAAATACCGGTGTGACCGTACAGCGGATCCAGACAAAAGCAGACAAAGTAAGAAGTGATGTTTCCTATTATAACGGAAGAATCTACTTCTCTACACAGAGTGGATATTTATATTCCTACAATCTGGCAGCAGATGGAAAAGTAGATCTGGATAACCTGATCGAGCCGTTATATTATGGCGGTGCAAGTACCTGTACACCGGCTATTTACAACAACCGTCTTTACATCGGTATTTCCGGAGGCAGCGGTTTTGGTGAGGATGGCGCATCTATCCTGGTAGCAGATATCAATCCGGAGACAGGTGCCATGAGCAAAGCTTATCTGGTTCCGACCAAATCTGATTTTGGATATTGCCAGACATCCGGACTGATCATCAACGGATATGAAGAAGAGACCGGATATGTATATGTATACTTCCTGGTAAACAGTGCAAAAGGCTCTCTGTACATGGTAAAAGATAAGCCAGGTATGACAGAAGCGGATCCGGAGAGTGGATTATTCTACAATCCGAGTCATGAGCAGTACTGTATCGCAAGTGCGGTAGCAGACAGTGATGGAACGATTTACCTGAAAAATGATTCCGCATGGCAGTTTGCAATCAAACGTGCAGAATCCTATCTGACCGGTGTGGAAGTGACAGGCGGCAATGCAGTCGTAGACGGTGGCAATGATTTTGCGGGAAGTGTTGCAGATCATACGGTAAATGTAGATCTGAATACATCAAAAGTTACCATGAACCTGACAGCTAATGCAGGTACAGAAGTACGCATCAATAGTGTTCCTGGTGCAAAACAGGATATTACATTGAGTGGTGATGTGACACCGGTAGAAGTACAGCTGATCAAAGGTGAGTCCACAAGAGTATACAACTTTGTAATCTACCGTGGACCGACATTAAGCAGCATGAAGATTACCGACAATCCAAATGCCGGCATGGGAAAAGTATTTACCATGGATTCCGCATTTGATCCGGTTCAGACAAATTATGCCGCAGGTCTGACGCTTGCATCCAGTATCAGCTCTGCATATATCTGGGTAGATTGGGCAAACAGTACAGATGTTCTGACGGCAACTGCTGTCAGCGGTGTAAGAAACAAAGCAGAAGGCGACAGCATTAATATAAGAACTAACTATAAAGGCGATCGCAATATCTGCGTCGATTTTTCGGATCGCACTGCAGGAGTAGCTACTTCAGCAACGGTAAAACTGACCCTGACATCCGCAGATGGTACACAGGCAAGAGATTATCTCGTAACCGTTTACACAAACGGTGCACTGCCGGTTCTGACAATTGCGGATGATGCAGTAGCTGAGCGTACAGACAACAGTGCAAAGATTAATGTAACAGCAAACAAAGCAGGTACTTTATATTACCTGGTACAGAAAGCTGATAAAGCAGCCCCGGACGCAGCAACCATCCAGAAAGATGGTAAGAGTGCAGATGCAGTTGAGGGCGCAAATACGTTAGAACTGACAGATCTGACAAAAGCAGGATACAATGTATATATGCTGCTGAAACAGGAAGATGGAAAAGTATCTGGAATCCGCAGCGTTGCTCTGGAAGAAATTCCGGAGAAACATGAGTTGATAAGTGCATTGGCAGTGTCCGGAATATCCGGAAACCAGGCTTTTGATCAGAAAGGCGAAGTAACATTTTTTGTAGATTCTGACAGTGACAGTGTTGGCTTCAAACCGCTCCTTGCTTCCGGTGCAAACAGTGATAATGAGGTAAAATATTCATTCCGTTACATCAGTCAGGATGGCAGAGAAGTTACACAGTCCGGCAGCGCAAATAATTCCTATATCTGGTTCAATGATAAACTGATTGAAGCCAGCGGAAAAGGCAATGATATTTACATGACTGTGACAAAGGGTGACGCAGAAGAACATTATGTCATTCATGTAAAACGCAACGGAATCTTAAAAAATCTGACATTAACGGATCAGAATGGTGATGCCATTGCATTTACACCTAAATTCTCTTATAAGACAACCGAGTATTCCGTGGATGTATTAGACGATGTTTCTTCTGTTACTTTTGCAGCAGTAGATCCGGCATACAGCAGTAAGCCGGAGGACTCCGATGTTCTGTTTAATGGCGAAAGTGCCAAAGGCGGTGTTTACACACTGGCACTCAAAAACGGTGAGAATAAAGTAGCAGTGAAGGTAAATAACGGTTCCGAGAATCCGATTATCTACAATGTTACGATCAACCGTGTAGAAGCAGTATATCTGGAAATGAAGACAGAGCCGGCAAATGCACTGGTCTGCCTGTACACAGCAAACAACGAGCGTGTATATCCGGAAAATGGAAGATTTAAAATGTTCCCGGGCACAGAGTATACATGGACCGCATCCTGTGACGGTTATGTAGGAAAGACAGACAAGATCACACTGGCTGAGTCTTCTGTACGGAACATTACACTGGATAAAGCAGCTGAGAGTGAGAAGCTTCCACAGCTGAAAGCAGAGTATCCGGGATTCCGTGCAGACTCCAACAATCAGTCTGTTATCAAGTCCAAGACTCCGATCACAAAAGAAAGTATCGAAGTAAAATGGGAGCGTCAGATGGGTACTTCTGTCACACCTTCCAGCGGAAGTACACCGGTTATCGTAGATAACAAAGTATACACACAGTCCGGCGGCAAATTATATATGCTGGACAAGGAAACCGGTGAAGTATTAAAGAGCAGCGACTGCTTTATGAATGCAGGTTTCAACCTGATCCCGGTTACCTATGCAGATGGAATGATCTTCGTTCCGCTGGGCGGCGGTATCCAATGCTTTAATGCTTCTACATTGGAGTCTCTCTGGTGCTACAAAGGAAGAAAAGGTTCCTGTAACAGCCCGATCCGTTATGACAACGGAAGGATTTATGTGGGATTCCAGCAGGGTGATTTCGTGTGTCTGACAGCGACAGATGAAGATCCGTCTGATCAGACAGAGATGAAGACTGCATTATGGACCAATTACAGTACCGTAGGTTACTGGTGGGCAGGCGCATGGACGAATGACAACTATGTATTCTCAGTAGACGCCGGCGGTGCACTGATGGTTATGGATAAAAATACTGGTGTGACAGTACAGCGTATTCAGACAAAGGCTGATAAAGTAAGAAGTGATGTTTCCTATTACAATGGAAGAATCTATTTCTCTACACAGAGCGGATATCTCTACTCTTATAACCTGACAGCAGATGGCAAGGTGGATTTGGAGAACCTGATCGAGCCGTTATACTTTGGTGGTGCAAGTACCTGTACACCGGCCATCTACAACAACCGTCTCTACATCGGTATTTCCGGTGGCAGTGCTTTTGGCGAAGATGGTGCATCTATTTTGGTAGCAGATATCAACCCGGAGAACGGTGCCATGAGTAAAGCTTATCTGGTTCCGACCAAGACTGATTTTGGTTACTGCCAGACATCCGGACTGATCATCAACGGTTACGAGGATGAGACAGGATATGTATATGTATACTTCCTAGTAAACAGTGCAAAAGGTTCTCTGTACATGGTAAAAGATAAACCGGGCATGACAGAGGCTGATCCGGAGAGTGGATTATTGTATACGCCGAGCCATGAGCAGTATTGTATCGCAAGTGCGGTAGCGGACAGCGACGGAACAATCTACCTGAAAAATGATTCCGCATGGCAGATGGCATTGAAACGTTCCAATGCATACTTGAAAAATATTGAAATGATTGGTGGCAATGCAGTGCTTGATGGCGGAAAAAACTTTGCAGGCAGCGTGGCAGAGCACTGGTTTAATGTGGATCAGGGTACGGAAAAAGTAACATTAAATCTGACTGCGAATGAGGGCACAGAAGTACGCATTAATGGTGTTCAAGGTGCAAAACAGGATATTACCTTAACCGGAGACAATACAAATGTAGAAGTTACACTTGTAAATGGTGAAGATACCAGAGTTTACAATTTTGCTATTTACCGTGGCCCGACATTGAGCAATATGTATGTATATACTAGTCCAAATAATGGAATGGGCAAGAACTATGTGATGGATCCGGAATTCAATCCAGTAAAGACAGATTATCTTGCAGGATATAGTTCTGCAAAGGAGATTATGAGCGGTTATGTATGGTTTGTTAAGAATAATAGCACAGATATAATTAAGGCAACAGCCGTAAGTGGAATTGATGATTATAACGGTGGTACATTGCCGGAAGGAACTGAGCTGAATATTCGTACAAACTATAAAGGAGAAACATTTGTCGAAGTAGAGTTTGCTGAATATGGGGCAGGAGTTGCCACTACAGCTGCGATAAAACTTACCGTTACTTCTGCAGACGGAACACAAAGCAGAGATTATCTGATTACGCTGTATACGAATGATGCACTGCCAACCTTGACATTAGGTGAGAATGCAGTTGTTGAACGTACAGATAATGCAGCAAAAGTAGCTGTTACAGCAAACAAAGCAGGTACATTGTACTATCTGGCACAGGAAGCTGATAAAGCAGCCCCGGACGCAGAAACCATCGTAAAAGAGGGCAAGGCTGTAGATGTTGTTGCCGGTGAGAATACGTTAGAACTGACAGACCTGACAAAAGCAGGCTATAACGTATACATGCTTCTGAAACAGGAAGATGGAAAAGCATCCAGAATCCGCAGCGTATCTCTGAAGGGACTCTGGACACTTGGTGATGTCAACAAAGACGATGTCGTAGATCTGACAGACGTAGCCGTATTACTGGACAAGATTACAGAGAATGAATCTGTATCCTTATCCACCGGTGATATCAATGGCGACGGTGTTGTTGATATGACAGATGTTTCTGTTTTATTAGATACGCTGACCGAGAAATAAACATCCAGAATATCTGAACAATTGACGCAGCCAATTGATTCGGAAAAGACGACAGCAATTTTAGAACAGACTGAGAGGAGAACCAAATGACAGGGAGACAGAAGAAAACTACAAAAAGGCTAGCATGGCTGCTGACACTGTTCCTTGTCATTTCGGCCATCCTTCCACAGCCCATGCAGGCGGCGGTGAGCAGCCAGACAGGACAGGTTGTGATGGAGGGAATCCGTCTCAGCAAAACAAGTCTGGTGATGAAGACCGGGGAAAGTAAGACACTGACGGTATCTTTCCTGCCGGAGAATACCACAGAACAGCCGGATGTTATCTGGAGTTCCGATGACACAGATGTAGTGCAGGTAACCCAGGATGGAAAGACAGCCACAGTGACAGCACCGGAGGGCGAAGGCGGCACAGCCGTCATCACAGTAAAGGTTGGAACTTATACTGCCACCTGCCGGGTACTTGTGACCGTACAGGAGCCGATGCTGGAAAGTATGGTATTTATGCAGAACAGTTCCGGAAGCAACCGTTATGAACTGACGGAAGCAACGGAGGGTGTGCGGGAATATACCCTGCGGGTGCCGGAGAGCACCAATGTGGTATTTGTCAGACCACAGCTGCGGGATGATGCGCAGAATGCACAGATCACAGCCAGATTCACAGACGTGACTTCCGGACAGGAAGTGGCAGTGAATCTGCCGTCGGATGAAGTGACATCCCTGACCAGTGCTTCCACCGGAAGACTTCTGAAAGCTTACAATATTGAGCCGAAGGATCTGGTTATCGAAGTGAAAGACGGAGACTATCAGGAGGACTATCACATTCAGGTAGTGCGAGGTACATATCTGGGTGGATTTACTCTGACAGATGATGAAGGAACAAAGCTGGCATACACACCGGCATTTGACAAACGGACATTTCAGTATTCCCTCCATGTTCCGTCCAGTAGAAAGCAGATCCATCTGTCTATGACCGGAGCGGAGAAGACAAGTACCTGTCTGACCGTAAACGGAGAAGCAGCGGAGGATGGTGCGTATACGGTGGATATCGCAGACCGTACCGATGGTCAGATCCGGCTGGTATTGCAGGCTGGAGACGGAACACTGTCATCACCTTATGAATATGTGGTGACCGTTTATGTGGATGAGATCTGCTATGTATCCGTACATACAGAACCGGCGGATGCCGTTGTTTCCATCTATGATGCGGATAAAGTGAAGATCGATCCGAAAAACGGAACATTTGAACTGATCAAAGGTGCCACGTATTCCTATACGGTATCGGCACCGGGCTATCAGTCACAGTCCGGAACCTTTAAGGTGAAGGATAATGAAACAAAACAGATTACATTAAAAAAAGGCTCAGACAGTCAGCAGGAACAGCTGAACGCAGAATGGGGCAGCTACTGGAAGACGGAGGACAATCAGAACATCCTGGAAGCCCAGACACCGGAATCTCTTTCCGGTGCAGAAGTAAAATGGAAAAAACAGTATGGTACATACGGGGATTATACCAACAGCATCAGCGATGGTATCCTGGTCGAGCAGTACATCTGCAGTTTCCAGGGACAATATCTGTATTATCTGGACCGGAACACCGGGGAGACCGTGAAGTCCGTAAAGATGCGGGGCAAAGGCAACAGTGCTTTTACAAAACCGCTGTATGCGGACGGTATGATTTTTGTTCCGCTGGTGAACGGAAGAATTCAGGCATTCCGTGCAAAAGATCTGGAATCGCTGTGGCTTTATACGGATGTCATCGGAGGAAATACAGCGACCGCACTCCGATATGATTCCGGATATCTGTATGCGGGATTTGCAGATGGCAATCTTGTCTGTCTGAACGCAGCAAATGAAAATGTGGATCAGAAGGATGAGGACAAGACACCAATCTGGCGGAAGTATGACAGCGGCGGTTATTACCGCAGCGGTGTTTATACCGGTGAAACATATCTGTACGCCTGCGGCCGTTCCGGCAGTCTGTACTGCCTGAATAAGAAAACCGGAGAAACCGTACAGACGATTGCACTTTCCACCGAATTGGGAGCACCTTCCAGTGCCATCAGTTATGCATCCGGCAGCATCTATTTTTCCACAGAGAACGGATATGTATGTGCATATCCACTGACAGAGGATGGATTGCCGGATACAGAGCATGCACAGCAGATCAGACTGGATGACACAATCTGTGGAACCCCTCTGATATATCAGGGAAGACTTTATGTGGGAAGTGCTGGTAAGGATTCGTATGGCACAATTCACAGTCCGTATCATCTGAATGTGGTGGATATCGGAAAAGACGGTACACTGAGCCTGGCTTACCAGATGAATGTCAGCGGATTCCCGAAAGGAAGCGGTACACTGACCACAGCTTATGAAGAACAGACCGGATATGTCTACGTATATTTTACGACAGACAGTACAAATGGAAGTATCTATCTGCTGAAAGATAAAGCAGGGCTTACCAGCCCGGGCGAGGGCAGCGGGCTGCTTTATCAGCAGAGCGAGGTCTATGGAAACGGCAGCGGTACCGTGCTGGCAGATAAAAATGGCAATCTGTATGTCCGGTATGAATCCGGTTGGATGTATGCCATCAAATCTTCCTCCCTGTATCTGGAAAATGTTATCATTTCAGACGGAAATGCCGTCGTTGATGATGGCGGAGATTTTGACGGGCAGGCAGAAAACCATACGGTGATCCTGGATGCAGGAACTTCTGAGGTTACTATGAAGTTTGAAGTGTCTGATGGAACGCTTGTGACGGTGAACGGTAAGGAAGGAGCAGAGCAGAAGATCCGGCTGGTGGACGGCAAAGCAGAACTTTCCGTAATGCTTGGCAGAGAGGGACAGACCAGAACGTACCAGTTTTCGATTCATACGAAGAGCAGTGACTCCAGTCTTAGTCAGCTGCAGGTCAGCTTTTCCACCATTGTGAATGTATTTGAGATGGAAATGGAACCTGCATTTCAGCCGGATATCACGGAGTATAATTCCTCACTCTTCGGAAGTGGAAAGGACAGAGAACCGTATTATATCTGGCCGGTGGCAGCAGACAGCAAAGCGACGGTTAAAGTGACAGCAGTATATGGTGTGGAGGGGGTCCGTTCAGGGCAGGAGATTACACCTGCCACGGCAGTATTTGATGATCAGATCCGTGCCCGCTACAAAGTGCGGCCGTTATCTGAGACCGATCCGGCGCGTATCTGCATTACGGTGACTGCAGAGGATGGCGTGACTACACGCAGCTATTATATAAAGCTGTACCGGAACAATGACTGGCCGGAATTTACCATTGACCGAGAGAATGTGACGAATCGTACCGCAGATTCCGTGACACTCCGGATCCATGCGAATATTGACGGGTATCTGTATTACCTGCCGGCCTACCGTGGAGCGTATGCTGATATTCCGGCTGCCAATGAGGTGAAGTCCCAGGGACAGCGTATTGCGATCCATGCAGGAGACCAGGTGGTGACCATTCCGGGGCTGGGAAAAGAGGAATGCACCCTGTATCTATACGAAATGAGTTATGCACAGCGTTTCAGCAATGGGGCGCAGCTTGATATCGCAGCATATACCGGTGGAGATAATCCGCCGGATCCCGTAACACCGACTCCGGGAGATCTGAATCAGGACGGAAAAATCGATATGACGGATCTGTCGTGGATACTGGATGCCCTTACTGCGGGCAGGAGCGTAGATCAGACTCTGGGAGATCTGAACGGGGATCATGTAGTAGATATGACGGATGCGGCGATTCTGATGGATCAGATCACCGCAGCGTCATAAAATGATGTAAGCAGCAAAATTAACTTTTGACACGCACATCATAAAACAAAAGGCACCAAAAAAGAAAAGGAGAAGAATCATGAAAGTCAGAAAGAAATTGACAGCATTGCTTGGCGCAACCGTCATGGCAGCAGCAGTAATGTTTGCAGCAGGCGGAACTGTAGATGCAAAGGCAGCAGCAAGTTACAAAGTAGACTGCTCAACAGGAGATGTCAGTGCTTATATCGGGGAAACAGTGGAAATCCCGGTAACTGTAAAAACGGAGCAGAAGCTGAGAGGTTTTCTTGGTAAATTAAAAGGAAACTACGATGAAACTGTACTGGAATTTGAGGGACTTGAGAAAAAAGATCTTCCGGAGAAAGCGATGGTATCCACTGCGGGAGGAAATTTCTCTTACCTGACATCTGCAAAAGATACTACCTTCTCGGAAGCAACGTTTGCATTAAAATTTAAAGTATTAAAATATGTAGATGATCCGGTAGAAGTAGCGATCAAAGGTCTGTATTTCACGGACGGCAATGAGAGCACAGCTCCGGTTGACCTGACTGCACATGTAACAACCAGAGACAAAGCAAGAGAGTTTACAGGTCTTCAGGAGAGAGAAGACGGTATCTACTATGTAAAAGAAGGCGAAGTAGATACTACTTATCACGGACTTTACAATGATGCTGTTTACGGATGGCGTTATGTCAAAGCCGGTAAAGTAGACACTGAGTACACAGGTCTGTACAATGACAGTGTATGTGGCTGGTGGTACATCAAAGACGGTGCGGTAGATTTTGATTACACAGGGCTCGCTGAGTGTGAGTATGGCTGGTGGTATGTAGTTGGTGGAACCATCGACTATGGCTACACAGGACTGGTATATGACAGCAACTATGGCTGGTGGTATGTAGAGAATGGCAATATCAATTTTGGTTACACAGGTCTGTACAATGACAAGAACTGTGGCTGGTGGTATGTAGAGAATGGAACCATCACATTTGCGTTCACAGGGCTGACAGCAAACGAATATGGCTGGTGGTATGTGGAGAACAGCACAATCACATTTGTACACACAGGACTGGTATATGACAGCAACTATGGCTGGTGGTATGTAGAGAACAGTGCGATCAACTTCGGTTACACAGGACTGGTATACGACAGTAACTGTGGCTGGTGGTATGTAGAGAACGGTGCGATCAACTTCGGTTACACAGGACTGGTATATGACAGCAACTGTGGCTGGTGGTATGTAGAGAACGGTGCCATCAACTTTGGGTATACAGGAACTGTAAGAAATGCATACGGTGTATGGAATGTAGTTGGAGGAGCAGTCAGATTCTAACGTGAATAAGCAAGTAGCGTGGGCAGATTGCGAATAATTATCTGACAATTATTGCATACACATCATTTAGATGGACACAAGGAAGTAAAAAACAGGTTTGTTTCGGACTTTGCAACCGGAACAAACCTGCTTTTGTCAAAAAAAACAGGGGAATTTCATGAACAGACCGGGAAGTAGAAACAGAAAAAATAAAAAGAAAATAACAGGAGCACTGGCGGGAGCCGGAATTGTGGCTCTGGTTCTGGCGCTGATGATTTCTTTTGGAAAGACAGCCCCGGAAAATCCCATGGACAGGAACCGTGCGGATGCATCACGGATGTATCTGCTTTCCTCTACGCTGGATATGGACATGGATCAGCTGGCGAATATCGGAAATGCAAATATTAATGCAGGTGATTCCGCCAATCAGGCAGAACAGGAAGAACAGCAACAGGAAGAAGAGCAACAGGAACAAAATCAGGATACTCCTCAGCAGGAGCAGCAACAGAATCAGGATACACAGAATCCGGATCAGAATATAAGCGATCCGAATATCCAGAACGCAGTGGCTGCCGATATACCAGGCAGTCTGATGAATCTGATCCAGAAAAACCAGAGCGGCGGCAGTGGAAACGGAAGTTCCGATCAGCCGGGCGATGATCAGGGCAATGGTTCAGGCGGTGGAACTACCGGGGGCAATTCCGGAATTCCATCCGATGGTGGTCAGCAGACCACATTGAATCCGTCACAGTCTGCGGCGTTATTTACCACAAGCCTGAAGGACGGAGATGAGGTGACAGATCCGGAGTATCCGTTTACCGTGGATCTGACCGAAAAAGGAAAACAGCTGACATTGGTCAGCATGACAGTGAATTTGAATGGAAGCGGGCGGATCTGCAGGAGCAGGGATTCGCTGACGTTAAAGGAAGGTGCAAACTCGGTCTATGTCACAGTGCGTTTCCGTGACAGTAAATATAACCAGATTGACGCATCGACTAAAATATATACGATCTATTACTACCCGGAAAACGAGGTGGAACTGGTAGTGAGAAATGCAAGGACAGGTGAGTACATCAATGATCAGGATGCACTGACGGTGATGCAGGATTCTTTCTGGATCGAAGTCCGGGCGAGAAAGGCTTCCGGTGGTGTCATCAATGATGTGGCAGCCCGGGTGCGTCTGAATAACAAGATACAGAAAGCAGATTCTGACGGTATCTACCGGATGGGTCTGACACTGGGAAATAACCAACTGAAAGTAACTGCCGGAGAAGGGGGCAACACGCAGAAGACCCTTTCCTGTACAGTGAATTATAAGATCGATAACTTTATGATAAGCTTTGAAAGTTCGATCCGGACAGAGAAGATATCTAACAATCCGGGTATCGGCGATAAAGTATTCAAGGGAATCACAAAGCTGAAATATGCCTCCACATCCGGTGATTTTTCTTTCCGGGTACGCAATTCCACGGTAACCGGTGTGGAGAAGATTGACAAGATCCAGATGACAAATCGTTACGGTACACTGGATATCACAGATCTGGCGGGAGCAGACGGATACATCCAAATTACTCTGGATGCGTCAAGAAGCACCGATATTAAAGTATATTGTACGGATTCTGATGGGGAACCACAGTGGTACACCTGGTCTGTCACCTATGAACGGGTACTGGATCCTGCAGAAAACCAGAGAAAGGCACCGGTCATCCGTGCTGATGTTACAAATGAGACGGTAAACAAGAATCCGTTTATCATTCCGATCAAGGTATTCGATTATAACGGAAATGAGTTAAAGGCAAATCAGAATTTTACACTCTATCTGAACGGAGCATATCAGGACTATCACAGCCGTGAGACGGATGGTACATATGAGTACAATCTGGTTCTGACAGAAGGACCGAATACTGTGGTGATCAAAGCTGTGGACAATGAGGGATACACGGCAGAGAAGACGCTGACGGTTACTTACAATCCGGTGGCGGAAGAGGCAAGGGTGCGTGTGATCGTATCCGGTGAGGTGCTGGGACTTGGTACTATGATCGATGAGACAATTACGGCGAAATCCGATCAGACGGTGGCACAGATCGTGGAAGATCGTCTGGCAGCACATGGTTACAGTACGATTCATGACGGTGTGGCGGATGCGGACAGCTATTTCCTGCGCCATGTCATGAAGACCGGTATCACAGACGGATGGAGCATTTCTGCTGAGGAACGGTCACTTCTGGAGATGCTGGGGTATGATATTGCAGAAGGTCCGAAGAATCCGAACAGTCTGGGAGAACGAGACTTTACCGCTGGTTCCGGTTGGATGGTGACGCTGAATCACTATTATATTGCGCAGACCATGGGAACACGGCCAATCCGTGACGGAGATGAAATCCATCTGATCTACACGCTGAGTGTGGGTAAGGATATTGGAGTGGATACAAGTTCAAGTATCTATGATTAAACAGGAGGATCATGTTTTTCACAGGTGATCGCAGGACATCTGTAAAAATAATGACAGAATAACAGGTTTATAAGGGAGGCAGACAGAATGAACAGTCGTACAGATGCGATCATAAATGAGATTGAAAAAGTAATTATCGGAAAAAGAAATGTTGTGGAGCGTGTGCTGATGGCAATCTTATCAGAGGGGCATATCCTTCTGGATGATGTGCCGGGAACCGGTAAGACCACACTGGCACTGACGTGCTCTGTGGTCATGGGGGTACAGTATCAGCGTATGCAGTTTACACCGGATGTTGTGCCGTCGGATATCGTTGGATTTTCCGTGTATAACAAGGCAACCGGCGGGTTTGATTACAAACCGGGCGTAGTTATGACTAACCTCCTGCTGGCAGATGAGATCAACCGTACGTCCAGTAAGACACAGTCGGCGTTGTTGGAGGTTATGGAAGAAGGACAGGTGACCGTGGATGGTGTGACACATCAGCTGCCAAAACCGTTTGTAGTGATTGCAACTCAGAATCCGGTTGGTTCTGCGGGAACACAGCTGCTGCCGCAGGCTCAGCTGGACCGATTCGTGATCCGTCTGCAGATGGGATATCCGGATTTTAAGAGTCAGGTGGAAATCCTCAGAGACAGACAGAAAGTAAATCCGCTGGATCATATCAGCAAAGTGATCTCAGGGGAAGATATCATTGCCATGCAGCAGGAAGTGCGTGATATCCATGTGGAGGATTCCATTCTGGAATATGTCACTGCTCTGGCCACAGCCACCAGAGAGCATGAACTGATCCGTCTCGGAGTCAGTCCGCGAGGTGCCCTGGCAATTGTGCGTATGGCAAAGGCACATGCGTATCTGGAAGGCAGAACGTATGTCATTCCGGAAGATGTACAGCAGATTTTTACCGATGTGTGTGCCCATCGAATTATTTTGAACCCGAAAGCAAGAGTTTCTGAGTTGTCTGCGGATGATATTCTCAGACAGGTCATGAAACAGACAAAATCACCGGATATGGGCCGGTAACAGGAGGAGACTATGAAAAAGTCCAGAGTATTATGGGGACTGTGGTTGTTGATGTCGGTGATTTTTTGTATGGCGACTGACAGTATGGCAGGATATCTCCTGGTGCTCCTTTCTGTAATCGTTCCGTTGCTGGCGGCTCTTCCGGTACGCCGGGCTGCGAAAAGGTTAGAAACAGAACTGACAATTTCAGCTTATGGAGAGAAAGGCACAGCATTTGCAGGGAAAATCCTGCTGACAAATAAAAGCCTGTTTCCCACAGACCGGATTCTTTGCCGTGTCAGCTGCGAGAATCTTTTGACCGGTGAGAAAGAGGTGATCTCCATTCATATGGCAGCACCGTCCAGAAGCAATACAGATACAGAGTTTCTGCTAAAGAGCCGACACGCGGGCAAGGTACGCCTTTCCCTTCAAAAAATGATCTGTTATGACTCCTTTGGTCTGTTTCCGGTAAAGACAGTGCCATCCCGGGAGATTTCTGCATTTGCACTGGTGGTGCCGGAGAGTTTTTCTCTGGAGACACAGATTGCTTATGGAGAGAGTACAAATATGGATAGTGATGAGTATTCCATGAAAAAGGCGGGCTACGATCCATCTGAGACGTTTGCGATCCGTGAATATCAGCCCGGAGACCGGATCCGTCAGATCCACTGGAAACTGACGGAGAAGTTTGACAATCTCATGGTGCGGGATTATGGACTGCCAATTCAGAATACGATTCTTCTATTGTTGGAGACCGGATATGGTACAGAGGAAGCAGATGCGGATTGTCTGGATGCACTGGCAGAGGCATTGTATTCTGTCTCACAGGAACTGTTGAGTCAGCAGATTATTCACAGCATCGGCTGGCAGAATCACGAGGAAAATACTTTTCAGTGTGTGGAAGTGGAAACAGAGGAAGATTTGAACGCACTGCTGCCGGAATTGCTGGGGGCCGTACCGGGCAGAGATGGCATGAGTGTTGCCGATCATTATATGGAAAGCCGGGAGCAGCTGGAATTTGCACATATGGTGATTTTTTCACAGGCGCATCAGGCGAGCCTGGGCGGATTGGCCAGTCAGTGTATTCTGACGGAAGTGATCTGTTCCGGAGAGGCAGCCGGGTATGATCAGCAGGATGGCATTGCGATTTTGGGCGGAACACCGGAGAATCTACCCGAGACACTGTCGTATCTTGAAATTTAGAGAAGAATGCAAAAAAATCAGATAGGGAAAATTGCAATGGATGCAAGAGACATCATGGAAAGATAAATGATTATGAAGAATAACAGAAACAGTAATAAAAAGAAAGGCGCGTTTTTACTGCGCCCGGTACAGGTGCAGAATGGAAGGAAAAACCGGCTGACAGCATTTCTGGCAGATGTCTGCTTTGTATGGCTCTACCTGGCAGGTATGACTTTCTGGCTGGAGAGTTCCCTGCAGCTTGATATCTCTATTGAAATCTGTCTGCTGGCGGCGCTGGCTGCAGCCCTGCTTCAGCAGCTGGCAGCCGGTGGATGGTCAGAGAATGGTGCCGGAAGACGATGGCTTGGAATTCTGAGCTGGTGTGGTGCCCTGGCGGTGATCGCCCTGGCGGCACATCAGATGTGGCTCAGTGGTATCCATCAGATCTGCAATCATGCAGTTGACATGCTGGGGCATCGGTTTCCGTACCTGTTTTCATCCTATGCTGTGACCGTGGACACTTCTGCCACACTGTATCTGGCAGTGCTCTGGGTGATGCTTTTGCTGGCACTGGCAGGCGGGTATCTGGTGCGCAGTGGAAACCGGATACTGCTTGGTATGCAGATTGTCTGTATGCTGGTTTTGCAGCTGGTGACAGGTATTGGTCCGGTGCAGATCCGCAGCTTTGTCCCGGTGTTGTGCTGTCTGATCGCTGTGTGGATGCGGGGGCATGGAGAACAGATTGCCGCAGGCAGACAGCGTCTGGCGGCATTGCAGAATGTTATCGGACTGGCTGTTCTGGCAGTTATCGTTCTGGCAGCTGGCAGTCTGACATTAGGAAAACTGGTGCCACAGGATGGGACGGTATTGTCGGATTGGAAAGCAGCAGCCGTGGAAAAAATCCGGGATTTTCGCTACGGAGGCAGTAATGAAGTACTTCCGGACGGAAGTTTTTCCGGACTGGGTTCCTTTCAGCCGAAGGGGGATGCAGTGCTGACGGTGACGATGAGCCAGCCGGAATCTTATTATCTGCGAGGCTTTATCGGAAGTGATTACACCGGGGATGGTTGGAAAGATACGGATGCGGTGAAACTCTGGAAAAGCAGGGATTTATTTTACTGGCTCCATCGGGACGGTTTTTACGGACAGGAGACATTGTCAGATGCGGCCTTGATTTTTGGCAGTGAGGAAGACCGGACGCAGAAGAATAACATAACCGTGAAAAACACCGGTGGCAGCTCCAGATACTATTATGTGCCGTATGAGCTGGATAGCAGTGCGGATTCCGGTGTGCAGGCAGCACTGGGCGAACAGAAAATCGGAGACAGCACCATCATAGCAGACGGACTGCGGGGACAGCGGCAATATACATACCAGGCACTGCTGCCACAGATTACAAAATATCCGGTCTATACCACAGCATTGCTGGATGCAGACACACTGGATGAGGCAGGTAAAAATTATCAGAATCTGGAATCTTATTATAATGAATTTGTATATCATACCTACCTGGATATGCCGGAGCGGATCCAACGCACACTTTCTTCTCTGCTCGGGGAAGCCAAGATTCCGGAGGGCGAGAAACATGTGGACTATTCAGAGGCAAAGGAGAATATCCTGTATCTTCTGACATCGGCTTATACGGATAGCAATCAGCTGGATGAGCGCTGGACAGGAGATGATTTTATCTTTGATTTTTTGCAGATTTCACAGAAAGGATATTCCGTTCATTTTGCAAGTGCAGCGACCATGATGTTTCGTTATTACGGAATCCCGGCACGATATGTGGAAGGATATCTGATCACGCCGGAGGATGCACAGGCGATGACAGCTGGAGAAGCGTATGTGGTGGATGATACGCATGCACATGCCTGGGTAGAATATTATCAGGATGGTGTGGGCTGGCTGCCGTTTGAGACGACACCGTCCTATCTGGATATTATGAACAAGGCGGAGGATTATCAGAATATCAGCGGCGTGTCCGGCGGAAGTTCCCAGGATGAACAGGATATGGAGCAGCAGGAGGAAGAGAAACAGGAGGAAGAAGAACCGGATGAGAAGATTGACTGGGTACAGGTGATTCTGATTCTGCTGGTGATCGGCATCTGTGTGTTGCTTCTTGTAATGATTGCATTCCTGATGTGGGTACTGATACAGCGGCATAAGAGCAAAGTGCTGAAGCGGAAGTTTGATTCGGAGGATGCCAGAGAGGCGGTCAGAGCCATGTTTGAATATACGATGAATATTCTGGCGGCGGCAGGACTGAATATCCGGAATACTTCCCTGTATCGGTATGAGAAGCAGATCGCAAAGATGTTTGACGAAGAAACCGCAGCGGAGTATCATCATATTGTAGATATCCGTCAGGAAGCGGTGTACAGCAGCAATGAGATGACGCCGGAGCAGAAGGCGCAGATGATGGCCTTCAAGGAGAAAATTTGGAAGCGGATCTACACAAATGGAACTCTGATACAGAAACTGCAGTTGAAATATATTTATTTCTTATAGGGAACAGGAAGTAGGAGACAGCAATGAGAAAAAAACAGAAGCATTCAAAATTAAAAAGATTCGGAACATGTCTTGCAGCGTGTCTGATGATCACAGTGCTGACCATTACTTCTGTGCCACTGCTTCAGACGGAAGTCCGGGCGGCAGGGGTATCCGATCCCTGGGACGGCAGCAGTAGGGAAGTTCCAGAAACAGATGAAAGCGGTACTTATCTGATCCATAACGGTGCACAGCTTGCCTGGTTTGCGGATCAGGTCAACAACGGAAATGGTGAGATCAACGCAAGACTGGAAGATTATATTTATCTGAACAAATATAATACCTCCCATAAGTGGGTGATCATCGGAGACAGTCAGGAACATCCGTACAAGGGAACCTTTGATGGAAACGGGCAGAAGATCGTGTACATGAATGTGGAGATCAATGAGAATACACCGGAAAAACGCTATGCGGGTCTGTTTGGTGTCATTGACGGTGGAAGTGTCCGCAATCTCACCATTCTTGGAAAAGTAAGGAGCAATTATGCAAGTTACACAACTGCCGGAGCCAATGATCCGTTCTATTCTGGAAGTGGCGGTGTGGCAGGATATCTGAAAAACGGAAGTATTGTAAATTGTGTAAATTATACAAGAACCACCATGGAGGGAGATGCCCTGTATCGAAATGCAGGTGGAATTGCCGGTATCAGCGAAGGTTTGATCTCACGGTGCGAAAACGATGGAAAAATATCCACTACGGTGGTGATCGCACAGAACCATGTGGGGGGAATCGTCGGTCTGGTATCCGGTGCCAATGCGGAAGTCACTACATGTATCAATCATGCCAACGTTCAGGGATATTACTGCGTAGGTGGAATCGCCGGAGCAGTGAAAGCCGGAGCGGAAGTACATCTGAGTGCCAATTACGGTGATGTGAAAGGCAACGGTATCATCGGTGGTGTGGCAGGAAGAGTGTCCACTACCGGCATGTACAGTAATGGCAGCGCAAAGGAATGTGCGGTTTACGATGTCTATAACTTAGGGCAGGTCAGTGGTTATGGAACCACAGCCGGAAGTGAGATGGGCGGTATCGTAGGTGAAGCCGGTTATGAAAACTGGAAGCAGGAAGCTCTGCCTCCGATGCCGGTGATCGAGCGCGCCTATTCCGTGCCAATCAGCAGCGGAGTGAACAGAAACGGCGGGATCATCGGTTATCTGCTGAGCGGATGTTATGGAACGGTATATGCCATCAGTTCCTCCGGTTACGGACCGAATGTGGTGGGAGCCACTAATAACCGTGCAGTGAAGATCCTTGGAGAAGCACGGAAAGTGACAGAAGATGAAATGAAAGGGGAAGTGGTGCTGGAAAAACTCGGCAGCGCATTTACCGCTTCCAACGCGTATGATACGGAGAACAAAGGATATCCGAAACTGGCATGGCAGAGTCTGCCCTCGGAACTGTTGGATCGTATGGATGCGGCACAGCTGGAACTGAGTGGATGGCTCACAGAGAACAACCGGAAAAAATATGGCAAGAATTATGTCAAGATTGAATCTCTGGTCAAAACATACAAAGAAAAACTGTCAGCGATAGCGTCTGAAGAGGAACTGGATCAAATGATGGAGGAGGCAAGAGAAAAACTGACCGCCATCAAGCCGGGTGTGGGACAGGATACAGATCTGGCGGATGCCATTGACAATGGTATCATTGCGCTGGAAGAATATCATAAACGTCTGGTGAAAGAGAATCCGGATCTGACGGCGGATCAGAAGCTGCAGCTGGAAAATGTGCTGACTGCATGGAAAGAGAAGCTGGATACAGCAGAATCCGAAGATGATGTGCGGCTTCTGCTTCGTGACGGAAAAGATGCACTGGAAGATGAGATTGCATCATTTACTGCAGATAAGAAACTGGAAGAAGTCCGTGCCAATGCGGTACAGGTACTGACAGATTACCGTGCGTCTGAGACTTACGATGTGGTATGGATGCACAAGATCAAACTGGTTCGGGATGGATTTATCAGTGACCTGCAGAAAGCACAGACAGTGGCAGAACTGAACAAGCTGCTGGAGCAGGCGAAACATGAGATCGACGCCATCATCGACCAGATTCCGGAGACCGGAGCCTGGGATGGGGTGACGAAAACAGAGCCGAAGGCCGATGAAAACGGAGTTTACCAGATCACCAGCGGGAATGAACTGGCATGGTTTGCAGATCAGGTCAACCAGGGGAAAGGAAGTCTGAATGCCGTGCTTTGTAACGATATCAGTCTTGGTGGAAAATACTGGACACCGATTGGAAAGAGTGCGGATAAGACGTTTTCTGGAACCTTTGACGGACAGGGACATGTAATCCGCGGTTTGTATCAGGATGTGGAAAGTGATTTTACAGGGCTGTTTGGTGCTGTCCGTGGAGCCGGAGCATCTGTCAGCCATCTGACGGTATCCGGTAATATCAAACTCGGTGGAAGAGTTACCTATGTGGCAGGAATTGCAGGTTATGTGGCAGGGAAGAACAGTGATGCAAAGGCACAGATCACAGACTGTCACAGCAAAGTCAGCATTACGGTAACCGGGATCCGTACACTGGACGCCGGTGTGGCGGGTGTAGCCGGATACAGTACAAATGCAAAAATCACCAACTGCTCAAATGAAGCGACAGTAGAAATCGTATCGGCAGGACGGGGTGGTCTGACGTATTACGCTGGAGGTATTGTGGGCGTGGCACGAACCGGCTGTCAGATCGAGGCTTGCACGAATAAAGGAACGGTCTGGTCTGCACATGCGGCAGGCGGACTGATCGGTGGTATTCTGACATCGGATATATCCTGTCGTTCCAGCTATAATGCAGGAGATATTTCCGGACTTTACTATGCAGGAGGAATCTGTGGAGTTATGCTGAATGATACCGCAGAATTTAACCGGTGCTATACGTCCGGTACTGTCAATGCAAAGGATTCCGGTCTGGCACTGGGTGCACTGTTTGGCAGGATCACCGGAAGTAAGGAGATGATTCTGTTTGCACTGAAGCGTGCGGACAATATCGGACGCACCCTGGTGGGAAGCTCCGGCGATTTCTCTGCGTGCGGTAAATTTGTCAGCGAAAAAGAACTGAAAAGCGATGATATGCTAAACAGTCTGAATGCAGACGGCAACCAGTATATCCACGATTATCTCGGATTCCAGAACGGTTATCCCATCCTTGCCTGGGAAATGACATTGGAAGATTTTCAGGCCGGTTCTATCTCGTCATTGAACAGCAGTGTCAGCGAAGCAGATTACACCGCAGAAAACTGGAAACAGGTGCAGAAGATTCTGGCGGATGCAGCAGACCGGATCCATCAGGCAGCGGATATGGAGGCAGTAGATGCCATTCGAACAGAAACACAGACAGCCTTAAAAGCGATTGAGACACTTGCCGGTGCACAGGAGCGGAAACTCCAGGAGGCGAAAGAGGAAGCTATCAACCTGCTGGAAAACTATGTGGATCTGGAAAGCTACCGGGATGAGGAAAAGAGCGAGATTCAGTCTCTGATCGCCAATGCGAAGAAATACATTCTGCTGGCAGATACGATTGCGGAAGTAGAACGGCACAGCAGTGAGACAAGAAGCAAGATTGACCGGATTCCGGATGCATGGCAGTATGAGCATCAGCTGGATATGGCAGCGGCAACCCAGGTGGACAGCTATATCATGAATATCGGTGAAGTTATTTATACACCATATGTCAAAATGTCCATTCAGATTGCGAGAACGGCATATGACAGTCTGACGGAGAGACAGAAAAGTATGGTAACGGCATATCAGATCTTGTTGGATGCTGAGAAACAGTGGGAGATTCTGGAAGCAGAAAACAGTTATACAGACGAAGATCTGGCACTGGCGGCAGAGGTGGATAAACTGATCGATGCAATCGGAAGTGTAACCGAGGACAGCGGAGAGGCAATTGAAAAAGCACGTTATGCCTATGACAGTCTCCCGGAAAAAATAAAAACGATTGTTTCACATCCGGAAGTACTGATACAGGCGGAGCAGACCTATAACCAGATGAAAGCTTCAAAAGTCGTGGCAGCCATTGCCGGAATCGGAGAAGTGACGCTGGAGAAGAAAGAACAGATTTTTGCTGTTCAGGCGCAGTATGAGGCACTGACGGAAATACAGAAAAAACTGGTGACGGATTATAACGTACTGGTGCAGGCAATCCGTAGATATCAGAATCTGGTGGCAGTACAGCCGGTAATCCGGCAGATCCATGAGCTGGGCGGAGTGGAGAGTATCACACTGGAGAGTGGAACAGCCATCATGGCAGCCATTAACATGTACAATGCCCTGACCGGTGAACAGCAGGAACTGGTGACAAATTATGATGTACTGGAAATGCTGATCAGAGTCTATGATTCGAAAGCGGCCATTGATCGTGTAACGCGGCTCATTGACAGTATTGGAGCGGTGAGCAGCGCAAGCGGTTCACAGATTCAGGAAGCAAGGGCAGCGTATGATGCACTGACGCTGGATGAGCAGAAACAGATCCGGAACCTGTCGGTGCTGGAGCATGCGGAAGCAGCCTATGCGGCATTGACACAGAATGGCGCAAATGCACGGCCGGGAACGGGAGAAGGAAATCAGGAGACACTGGAGAGCCTGCGAAACGGAGGCAATACGTTCGGACTCAGTGATCTGGCACAGAACGGCCAGAATATGACCGGGGAAGTGGCAGGAACGATAGAAGGAGTGCTGCCGGAAGAAGCCCATGATGCGCAGGCGCAGGATCAGACACAGATTCCGGTGGAAGATACGCAACTTCCGGACTGGCTGGCCAGTCAGCTGGATGAGGGGGCAGCAGAGGACAGTACAGCGGTAAAGGCGACCGGAAAGGATGGAACATACCGGACACTTCTGTCGGTACTGGTGATCGTATTTACAACCTGCGGCATTCTGACGATCGGTTTTGCGGTGGCACTGGCTGAGGCAGCAAAAAAACGAAAAGCAACACAGGTTCATTATTAGACAACAGACCCGGGGCGGATGGTTAATAAGCGATAAGAGAAGCATCCGGCGTAAGGTTGATCGAGATACAAGGTATAGAATGAGATCATATGAGGAGAGAGACATGAGAAAGGGCTACAAAGCAAAAAACAGGTGGAGCGCAGGATTTCTCCTGCTGCTCCTTGTGGCAGTCTGGCTGACTGCCATGCCGCGGCAGGTATGGGCCGCGGATCGGTTACCGGATGTAAAGCAGATGGAGGAAGGCATCGTGTCATGGAAGAGCAGTTCGGAAGGTGAGAAGGAACTGCTGACAGGAGAACTGCGTGATCAGGCCGGGAGCGCCGGCAGTGACTGGTTTGCGTTTGATGTGGCGCGTATGGGAAGTGCTACGGAAGAACAACGGGCAGCATACCTGGCCAGATTGCAGGATGCAGTGGAGGCGGTGTATGCAAACAAAGAAGACAGTATGATGAGATTACGGATTTCCGATATTCACCGTATGGCACTGACTGTCATTGCATGTGGTGGGGATCCGGAAAATTTCGGTACGGATCCGGATGGAAATCCCATCAATCTCATTCATGATACCGTATGGAACAGCAACAGCTGCTGGGGAGACCCGGGGGATCAGGGGATCAACGGTTATATCTGGGCACTGCTGACCATTGACGCAAAGAATTATCAGGAGCCGGAAGGCGCTGAGTGGACCAGAGAAAAACTGGTCAGTGAACTGTTATCCCGACAGCTGGCAGATGGCGGTTTCGGACTGATCAAGACAGACCCTTCTGATGTGGATCTGACTTCCATGGTACTGACGGCACTGGCGCCTTATCGGGGACAGGACAAGACATATACTTATACCGGAATCATTTCCGGGCAGGAAGAGACATCCACTGTGGATGCGGTGGCAGAGAAAGCGTTTGCACGCTTAAGCGAGCTGCAGGCAGATGACGGAAGTATGCTGACTTACGATGAACGTACTTCCGAGAGTACCGCATGGGCGATGATCGCGCTGGCATCCTGGGGCAGAGATCCGGAGCAGGATGGTGCCTTTATAAAAAATGGTAAAACACTCATCGACGGCATGCAGGCATTCTGTCTGGCAGATGGTGGTATCATCCATAGCCTGGATAGCGATGAGAAAGAAACTGAGGGCAATAACATGGCCGGTTATCAGACGCTTTACGGTCTGGAGGCAGTGCGCCGTCTCTGGGAAGGACAGACGAGATTGTTCGAGATGACAGATGCACAGACGGTTTCTGCAGATGCCATTGCGGCAGCAGACAAGAAGCTTCCGGCACTGGGCGATACAGATACAACAGATACACGCAGCAGCGAGGAAGTGGAGGCGGATGTCAGCAACAGAACCTTATATCTGACCGCTGGTATTGCCCTTGTGATCGTTGTGGTGGTTGTGATTTTCCTTGTTCTGGTATTAAAAGAGAGCAAAAAGAAAAAAGCGTCGGCACAGAATGCGCAGCTTGACGACGATGATGATGACGAGTGGTAAGGACAGGATGATGGCATGAAAAAAAATATTGTAATGATCGGAATCATGCTGGTACTGGCACTGGTTCTGATAAGAGGAACCAAAATTCAGTCCGTGGACGAATACTATCTGACGCATATGGAGGATATTCAGGAAGATTCCGAGACCGTTACGATCAGTATCAAATGTGATACTCTGCGTCAGCCTGAGAACTGGGAAAAACTAAACAAACAGTTGAAGGACGAAAAATATGTTCCGAACGATGGTGTCATTCTTCCGGAAACGACCTATGTACTGCGAAAAGGCGATACGGCATTTGATATTTTGAAACGCGCCTGCCAGTACAACAAAATTTCCATGGAATACAACGGTCCGGACACGAACAAGTACAGCACGGTGTTTATCCGCGGCATTAATCATGTCACGGACTATTCCTGTGGAGAACTGTCCGGCTGGATGTATAAGGTAAACGGCAGTTTCCCGGGGAAGGGACCAAGTGCTTATAAGCTGAAGGACAAAGATACGATTGAGTGGGTATATACCTGTGATCTTGGCAGAGATGTCGGAGACGACTATTATGAAAAGATAAAAAATCAGAAAAATAAAAAGAATGGAAACAAAACCGATTCTGAGAAACAAGACACAGAGAAAGAATCAGCAGGAGAGGGGGATGCAAAATGAATGGGTATGAAAGTTATCATCCTGCCGTACAGTTTCTGTACTATGCACTGGCTGTCGGATTTTCCATGGTCAGCATGCATCCGGTGGTGATCGCGGCATCCATAATCGGCGGAATGCTGTTGTTCAGCATCCGAAATACTCCTCGCAAAATTGTAGAAGAATTGTTTTTTTTCTTCTGTCTGTTTTTTATGCTGGCAGTGATGAATCCGATATTTATTCACAGCGGTGAGACCATTTTGTTTTTTATGAATGATAATCCTGTGACGCTGGAAGCACTGATCTATGGAACAGTTTCGGCCGGTATGCTGGTGGGCGTGCTGCTCTGGTGTAAATGTTATACGACAATTCTGACTACAGACAAATTCCTGTATCTGTTTGGAAAAATCATTCCAAAGATGGGACTGATCCTGTCTATGGTATTCCGGTTTATTCCACTGTTTAAACTGCAGATCCATAAGATCAATCAGGCTCAGAAGACCATGGGACTTTATGCCACAGACAGTATTCCGGACAAAATCGGCGGCGGTATGCGTGTTTTTGACAGTCTGCTTGCCTGGTCGATGGAAAACTCCATTGACACGGCGGATTCAATGAAAGCAAGAGGATATGGTCTGCCGGGAAGAACCAGTTTTACACTGTTTAAGTTTCAGACCAGAGATGCCATTGTAATGGGGATCATGGGTGTGCTGGCAGTGATCACACTGTTTTGTTTCCTGAAAGGATCTTTTGAAATGTATTATTATCCGTATGTAGCTGATATCAAAACAGACCATCTGGCTGTTGTCGGATATGTAAGTGTATTAATATTTATGTGTATTCCGGGTATTCTGGAATTGAAGGAGAAAGTGTTATGGAGTTACTTAAAGTCGAAAATCTGACTTTTACATATCCGAAGCAGAATCCGGATGCGGCTGAGCCAGAACCGACGCTTCAGAATGTATCTTTTCAGGTGCAGGAAGGAGCGTTTGTGGTGGTTTGCGGAGAATCCGGATGTGGCAAGACCACGTTGCTGAAACTGCTGAAGCGGGAGCTTGCACCGGCAGGAGAACGTTCCGGAAACATCTGGTTTCACGGCGTGGAACAGGCAGCGTTGACGGAACGGGAAGCTGCCTGTGAGATTGGATTTGTTTTACAGAATCCGGAGAATCAGACAGTAACAGATAAAGTCTGGCATGAACTTGCGTTTGGGCTGGAAAATATGGGGGTACCGACCCCGGTCATTCGTCGTCGAGTGGCAGAGATGGCATGTTTTTTTGGAATTGATGACTGGTTCCGGAAAAAAACCACAGAACTTTCCGGAGGTCAGAAACAGCTGCTGAACCTTGCAGCTGTCATGGTCATGCAGCCAAAATTGCTGATATTGGATGAACCGACAAGCCAGCTGGATCCGATCGCAGCTTCTGATTTTATCAATACACTGCGAAAAATCAACAAAGAACTTGGTCTGACCATCATTATGACAGAGCATCGCCTGGAGGATGTTTTCCCGGTGGCAGATCAGGCACTGATCATGGACCAGGGCAGAGTCTTGTTGATGGAGCCGCCGCGGCAGGCCGGTAAAGATCTGAAAAAACTGAATTCAGATCACAAGATGCTGGTTGGTATGCCAAGCGCCCTGCGGATTTATCATGGACTGGATGTGGAAGAGGAAGAGTGTCCGCTGACTGTCCGTGACGGGCGGATGTTTCTGGAAAAGAATTACCGCAATGAAATCCGCCATTTTGAACGGAAGAATGAGACTGTTTCCGAGGATGCACCGTTTGTCATGCGCATGAAGGATATCTGCTTCCGGTATGCGAAGGATCTGCCGGATGTGCTGGAGGGGGTAGCACTGTCCGTACGTCAGGGCGAGATTATCAGCCTTCTGGGTGGAAACGGTGCAGGCAAGACAACACTGTTAAAAATCATCTCCGGAACCTGCAAACCGTACCGCGGCAAAATTGAAGTATTTGGAAAGCGTCTGCAGAAATATTCCGGAAAAGAACTGTATGTGAACAAACTGGCATTTCTGCCACAGAACCCACAGACTGTATTCTTAAAAATGACTGTGCGGGAAGATTATGCGGAAGTGCGAAGAACCATGGGATACAGCAAAGAACAGATGGCACAAAAGACAGAGGAGATTGCTGCGACGCTGCACATCGAACACCTGCTGGACCGCCATCCGTACGATCTCAGCGGCGGGGAGCAGCAGAAAGCAGCCATCGGTAAAATTCTGCTGCTGCAGCCGAAACTGCTTCTGTTAGATGAGCCGACGAAAGGCATTGATGCCTGGTCCAAACGGCAGCTTGGAATGCTTCTGAAACAGTTGAAACAACAGGGCATTACCATTATCATGGTAACCCATGATGTGGAGTTTGCAGCAGAAGTTTCTGACCGCTGCGGACTGTTTTTTGATCATGAGATCACATCTCTGGATGTGCCGGAGGAATTTTTCTGTAATAATAACTATTATACGACGGCAGCCAACCGTATTTCCCGCAAGGTTTTTGATAACACCATTACCTGTGAGGAAGTCATTGCTTTGTGCAGGCAGAACGGAAAAAAAACGGATACTTCTGTACAGATGCAGGAGCGGAGGTAGCATATGAGCAGTGAAAAACGACGAATCAGGAATGATGTGATCATGATCGGCAGCATAGTTGCGTTGATCGTTCTTGGCGTGCGGTTGTTTTCTGACCGGAGGTATACGCTGGTGTCCATGATGATTGCATTTCTGGCATGCTTCTTTTTCTATCTGACTTATGAGAAGAAAGAAGGCAGTATCCGCCGGATGGTCATGATCGCAGTTATGACGACCATCACGGTCATCAGCAGACTGATCTTTGGTGTAGTGCCCGGCTTCAAACCGATGTCAGCCATTATCATTCTGACCGGTATTTTTATGGGGCCGGAGTGTGGGTTTCTGGTAGGATCCCTCTCTGCACTGACTTCGAATATTTTCTTTGGACAGGGACCATGGACTCCGTTTCAGATGCTGACATGGGGAATCATCGGATTTTTGTCCGGACTTCCGGGACTGCGAAAAGTGCTGCGCAACCGCATACCGCTGATAATCTGGGGTATGCTGATGGGAATGCTGTATTCCGGTATTATGGATATCTGGACAGTGCTGGATCTGACAGGTGTGTGGTCCTGGAAACGGTATCTGATGGCACTGAGTACAGCTGTACCATATATTATTGCCTATATGTCATCCAATGTGGTCTTTTTGATGATTGGATTAAAACCGTTGGGTGAGAAGCTGAATCGTGTGCAGACGAAGCATAGGATTTTTTAATACAGTTGCTTTTTTGATAGAGGTTATGTTATACTAAGTCCGCTTACATAAAACGCAGTACATATATGCGTTTATTTATGTAAGCGGACTTAGATTTTTGTTATTACACAGAATCCGAAGAAAATTTAAAGAGATTGTTTAGTGAGGAGTTGAGAAGATGTTTAAAGTGAATGACAACTATCAAAAACTTCCGGGCAGCTATCTGTTCAGCACGATTGCAAAAAAAGTAAGTGCATACCAGGCTGCAAATCCGGAGAAAACATTGATTCGTCTTGGAATCGGTGATGTTACCCAGCCACTGGCACCTGCAATTATCGATGCAATGCATGGTGCAGTTACAGAAATGGGAAATGCAGAGACCTTCCACGGTTATGCACCGGATCTCGGATATGAGTTCCTGCGCACTGCCATTGCGGACAATGACTATAAAGCAAGAGGATGCGACATCAGCGCAGATGAGATTTTTGTATCCGACGGAGCAAAGAGTGATTCCGGAAATATCCAGGAGATTTTTTCCGTAGATAACCGCATCGCTGTATGTGATCCGGTTTACCCGGTTTATGTGGATTCCAATGTTATGGCAGGCAGAACCGGCACTTACGATCCGAAGACTGAGATGTGGAGCAATGTCATCTACATGCCATGCACAAAAGAGAACAATTTCGTTCCGGAGTTCCCGAAGGAAGATCCGGACATCATTTATCTGTGTCTGCCAAATAATCCGACAGGTACTACCATCACAAAAGACCAGCTGCAGGAGTGGGTTGACTATGCCAACCGGATCGGTGCAGTGATCATTTATGACGGTGCATACGAAGCATACATTTCCGAGGATAATGTAGCTCATACGATCTATGAGTGCGAAGGCGCAAGAACCTGTGCCATCGAACTGAAGAGTTTTTCAAAAAATGCCGGATTTACAGGTGTCCGTCTCGGATATGCCGTTGTTCCGAAAGACTTGAAATGCGGCGAGGTATCCTTGCATCAGATGTGGGCAAGACGTCACGGAACCAAATTCAACGGAGCTCCGTACATCGTACAGCGTGCCGGTGAGGCTGTATACAGCGAGGCAGGCAAAGCACAGTTAAAAGAACAGGTTGCATATTATATGAAAAATGCAGCAGCCATCAAAGGCGGACTGCAGAACGCAGGCTTCGAGGTGTTTGGCGGTGTGAACGCACCATATATCTGGTTAAAGACACCGGATCAGATGACATCCTGGGAGTTTTTCGATTATCTGCTTGAAAAGGCAAATGTTGTAGGTACACCGGGATCCGGATTCGGACCGAGTGGAGAGGGATACTTCAGACTGACAGCATTTGGAACGTATGAGAATACACTTGCTGCTCTGGAGCGCATCAAAGCGTTATAGGAAATTAAGATAAAAAACAGTAGCGAAAGTGGATTGCGAATGTCCGCTTTAACGATTATGAGTATCAGAAAACAGCAAGGTGAGACATTTTCGTCTGACCTTGCTGTTTCCTTTTTTCTATTGCTTTATAGATTTAAAATTTATTTCTTGAAAGATGCACGTTTTCTTAAAGTCGGATCAAGAATCTTCTTACGGATTCTCAGGCTTTCCGGAGTTACTTCCAGAAGCTCATCGGTATCAATGAAGTCAAGTGCCTGCTCCAGACTCAGAATTCTCGGCGGTGTCAATGTCAGTGCCTCGTCAGCAGAAGAGGAACGTGTATTGGTCAGATGTTTCTTTTTGCAGACATTTAATTCAATATCCTCACCACGGGAACACTGTCCGATGACCATGCCGGAGTATACTTTTTCACCAGGTCCGATAAACAGGGAACCACGCTCCTGTGCGGAGAACAGACCGTATGCTACGGACTCACCGGACTCGAAAGCAATCAGGGAACCAAGTTTACGATACTGGATATCTCCACGGTATGGTTCATAGCCACAGAAAATGGTATTGATGATGCCGTTACCTTTTGTGTCTGTCATAAAGTCACCACGGTAACCGATGAGACCACGGGCCGGAATCTTGAATTCCAGACGGGTATAACCGCCGCTGATGCTTCCCATATTCTGCAGCTCACCTTTACGCTGGCTCAGTTTCTCGATAACAACACCGGTGAACTCATCCGGTACATCGATGTAAGCCTGCTCCATTGGCTCTGTTTTTTTGCCATTCTCATCTGTATGGTACAGAACTTCTGCTTTACTTACTGCAAATTCATAACCTTCACGACGCATGTTCTCGATCAGAACAGACAGATGCAACTCGCCACGACCGGATACTTTGAAGCTGTCGGCACTGTCGGTTTCCTCTACACGGAGGGAAACATCTGTGTTCAGCTCTTTGAAGAGACGGTCACGGATATGACGGGAAGTAATGTATTTTCCTTCCTGACCTGCCAGCGGGCTGTCATTTACGATGAAATTCATGGAGATGGTCGGCTCGGAAATCTTCTGGAACGGGATCGCTACCGGATTTTCCGGATCACAGATCGTATCACCGATATGGATATCAGCGATACCGGAGATCGCTACGATGGATCCGATCTTTGCTTCTTTTACTTCTACTTTATTTAATCCGTCAAACTCATACAGTTTGCTGATGCGGACTTTTTTCTGTTTTTCCGGATCGTGTGCGTTCAGCATGATGGCATCCTGGTTCACACGCAGGCAGCCGTTGTCGACTTTGCCGACACCGATACGTCCAACGTACTCATTGTAGTCGATGGTACTGATCAGAACCTGTGTGTTTGCATCCGGATCACCTTCCGGAGCCGGAATGTAGTTTAAGATTGTCTCAAACAGCGGCATCATATCTTTCGGCTCGTCGTCAAGACTCAGGGTTGCATAACCGTTCTTTGCAGATGCGTAAACGAATGGGCAGTCAAGCTGCTCATCGGAAGCATCCAGATCCATGAACAGTTCCAGAACTTCGTCGATGACTTCATCCGGTCTTGCCTCAGGACGATCGATTTTGTTAATGCAGACGATAACCGGAAGATTCAGTTCCAGTGCTTTCATCAGAACGAATTTTGTCTGAGGCATAGCACCCTCAAATGCGTCAACCACAAGGATAACGCCATTTACCATTTTCAGGACACGCTCTACCTCTCCTCCGAAATCAGCATGACCCGGAGTATCAATGATGTTGATTTTTGTATCTTTGTAAAATACTGCAGTATTTTTAGACAGAATCGTGATTCCTCGTTCACGCTCGATGTCATTGGAATCCATGACACGTTCCTGCACTTCCTGATTCTGACGGAAGACGCCGGATTGTTTCAGCAGCTCGTCTACCAGTGTTGTTTTGCCGTGGTCTACGTGAGCGATGATAGCAATATTACGAATGTCCTCTCTTTTTGTTTTCATTACATGTATCCTTCCTTCTGAATAAATCAGTTGTTTATAGTTTCGTCTATCGAAATGATAGAAAATGTAGTCTTTATATCAGTGCAACCAATTTATTTTATCACAAAATGAGAATTTGACAAGAGGAAGAATAAAAAATGTTATCGACAAAAATAACTATAATATTCATTTGCTGAATGATACATTATGGGAGCCGGAAGACAAAAGCTGCTGCAGAAAACGCAGACCACAGAGGGGAGCGTTTCTGCTGAAGTTCAGGTTCTAAACGCGAAAAAAAAGAATAAATTAAAAACACAAGGAAGTACATGTAGAAAGATACATGTGAAGAAGGGAGCACAATTATGACAGATAAATTGTTTGAAAACAACCAGGTGACAATGATGGGTGAGATTGTTTCAGCATTTCAATTCAGTCATGAAGTATTTGGAGAAGGTTTTTACATGGTGGAACTGGCGGTGAGCCGTCTGAGTAATTATTCTGATTATATCCCGCTGATGGTTTCAGAACGCCTGATCGATACTGAACAGGATTACACCGGGCAGTTCATCCGGATCAGCGGACAGTTCCGGTCTTATAACCGCCATGAAGAAAAGAAAAATCGTCTTGTACTGTCGGTGTTTGTCAGAGAACTGGAGTTTTTGGATGAGATAGATGAAAATGAGAAAACAAACCAGATCTTTCTGGATGGCTATATCTGCAAAGAACCGATTTACCGAAAAACGCCTCTGGGAAGAGAGATTGCCGATGTGCTGCTGGCAGTGAACCGGTCTTATGGAAAGTCAGATTACATACCATGCATCTGCTGGGGCAGAAATGCACGGTTTGCCTCCGGGTTCACAGTGGGATGTCATATCCAGATCGTTGGCAGGGTGCAGAGCCGGGAATATGTCAAACGGATCAGTGAGGAAGAAGTGGAGCACCGGGTGGCATACGAAGTATCTGTGAGCAAGGTGGATCTGTTGGAAGACGAATAGAAATATTTGCATTTTTGGGATAAATGTGCTATCTTAAATCCGGTTTGAGGATCGTTCTGATGCTGCGAATGTAGAAATAAAGCATCCGATACAGAATATGCAGGCTGCAAAGAAGCATATGTGACTTCAAAGGAGGAGACTATGAGTACAGGAAAAATACAGGTATATTATGGTGCCGGCAGGGGAAAGACATCGGCGGCATTAGGATATGCCATTCATGAGGCAAGCAAGGGAGAATCCGTCATTGTAATCCAGTTTTTAAAACGGAAAGATGAAGATGAGATCAGCTTTCTCGGACGTCTCGAACCGGAGATCCGTCTGTTTCGTTTTCAGAAATCAGAGAAATATTACAATGAACTGCCGGAAGAAGGACAGTTAGAAGAGCAGATGAATATGAAAAACGGTATTAACTATGCCAGAAAGGTACTTCAGACAGGGGAGTGCAATATTCTGATCCTGGATGAGGTACTGGGACTTCTGAATGAGCAGATTGTGTCAGAAGAGGAGATTGTTCAGTTGATGGAACTGAAATCCGATGATATGGATCTGATCATGACCGGACAGATCATCAGCGACGGTATCATTACTCATGCAGATGAGGTGTACGAAATCTGCATCAAAAAGGAAGGATAGAAGAAATCCTTCTGTGAACTATAGTAAATATGTGAAAAGTCTGTATAAAAATACAAACCGAAGGTTGACAATTCTGTTTCAAAGTGTTATATTGAGCACCAACAAAACATTAACAGATAGAGGTTGCGTGGATTAAGAGTAATCTGCCGTATGTTCCGATTCACAGATGAGGGCAGAGGAAAGGAAGACACGCCGAAAGAATATATGGGAACGGCTGTATATTGCTTGGGGGCAATGTGAAGAACATTGTAACTGTCATCGGAAACGATGGTGCGCTATCACTGAAATAGGACGTCTAATTCGTTTGTGTATTTAAGACATGAATCAGTTTCAGGAACCAGCGCGTATGCTGGTTCATTTTTTTGTCAATCTATTCAGAAAAAGCAGTAATTCGTTTCGTTTGTTGAAAATATATAGGTAGGAGGAGTTTGAAATGCCAATTTTCAAAGGAGCAGGTGTTGCAATTGTTACACCGATGAAAGAGAATTTAGAAGTTAACTATGAACTGCTGGAGAGAAACATCAATTACCAGATTGATAACGGTACAGATGCCATTATTATTGCCGGTACAACCGGTGAGAGTGCAACTTTATCCGAAGAAGAACATAAAAAAGTTGTGAAAGCAGCTATTGAGTTTACAAAACACCGTGTTCCGGTCATTGCAGGAACCGGTTCTAACAGTACGCAGACAGCTATCGAGCTTTCTCAGGAAGCTGACAAAGACGGTGCAGATGCTGTTCTGATCGTAACACCTTACTATAACAAAGCAACACAGAAAGGTCTTATTGCACATTATACGAGCGTTGCAAATTCTATCAAAGTGCCGGTGATCATGTACAATGTTCCATCCAGAACAGGCTGTGGACTGAATCCGGAGACCATCGCACATCTGGTAAAAAATGTAGATAATATCGTAGGTCTGAAAGATGCCACCGGAGATCTGTCTCACGCAGCAAAAACCATGAACCTGTGTGACGGGAAACTGGAACTGTATTCCGGAAATGATGATCAGGTAGTTCCGCTGTTATCCCTGAGCGGTCTGGGTGTGATTTCTGTATTATCCAATATCGCACCGCGTCAGACCCATGATATCGTGATGGAGTTTCTGGAGGGAGATTATAAGAAAGCAGCAAAATTACAGCTGGATGCAATTCCACTGATCAACGCATTATTCTGTGAAGTAAACCCGATTCCGGTAAAAACAGCCATGAACATGCTTGGCTGGGAAGCAGGTCCGCTGAGAGCACCACTGTGTGAGATGGAAGATGCACACAAGGAGTTGCTCCGTCAGGAAATGATCAGATACGGAATAATGAAATAAAAAATAAGAAAAACTATTGCCCCCGCATGATGTGCGGGGGTATTATTAAATAGAAAGATTACGGAGGAAGATAGATTATGACAAAAGTAATTATGAATGGATGCAACGGACATATGGGTCATGTGATCAGTGATTTGTGTGAAAAAGATGCTGAGATTGAGATCGTGGCAGGCATTGACATCAACACGGAGCAGCATTACGGTTATCCGGTATTTGCAAGTATTGGTGACTGTGATATGACAGCTGATGCCATTATTGATTTTTCGCATGTCAGCTGCATTGATGCTCTGATGGCATATTCTGTATCCCGCCAGATTCCGGTGGTTGTATGTACCACAGGTCTTTCCGGTGAGCAGGATGCCCTGTTAAAAACATCCAGCGAGAAAGTCGCGGTATTGAAATCAGCAAATATGTCTCTGGGTGTGAATACTTTGATGGAATTGCTTCAGACGGCTGCGAAGGTGCTGGCTCCGGCAGGATTTGACATGGAGATCGTGGAGAAACATCACAATCAGAAGCTGGATGCTCCGAGCGGAACAGCCATTGCGCTGGCTGATTCCATGAATGAAGCACTGGATGAGGCATATTCCTACAAATATGACCGTTCTCAGGAACGTAAGAAACGTGACAAATATGAGATCGGCATTCAGGCAGTCCGCGGCGGTAATATCGTCGGTGAACATGAAGTAATCTTTGCAGGAACGGATGAAGTGATCACATTCAAACATACCGCATATTCCAAGGCCATCTTTGGTAAGGGAGCCATTGAGGCAGCAAAATATCTGGCAGGAAAACCAGCCGGATTTTACGGGATGGCAGATGTGATCAGGAGCGCATCCTAAAACACAAACGATTTAATAAGGGGGATAACCAGGCATGGAAAATGCAGATTTTAAGTATTTGAAGGTACTGGCAACACAATATCCAAACATTGCAGCAGCAGCGACAGAAATCGTCAATCTGAAGGCAATCTTAAGTCTGCCGAAAGCCACAGAGCATTTTATTACGGATGTTCACGGGGAATATGAACAGTTTCGTCATGTTATGTGCAACGGTTCCGGAGCCGTACAGCGTAAGATTGAAGATGAATTCGGAAGTTCTCTTGGAATTCCGGAGAAACGTACCCTGGCGACACTGATCTATTATCCGGAATTGAAGATCAAACAGATTGAGGGGAAACTGACACAGCGCGAAAATCTGGAAGACTGGTATAAAGTGACGATCTTCCGTCTGATCCGCGTATGTAAAAATGCATCATCCAAGTATACCCGTTCCAAAGTGAGGAAATCATTGCCAAAAGATTTTGCATATATTATTGAGGAACTGATGACGGGAAGACCGGATGTGGCAGATCAGGAAGCGTATTATAATGAAATCATCAACTCTGTCATCCACACCGGCAGAGCCGCACAGCTGATCATTGATTTCTGTTATCTGGTGCGCAGATTTACCGTAGATCATCTGCATGTGGTAGGCGATATTTTTGACCGAGGTCCATACCCGCATCTGATCATGGATGATCTGATGACTCATCATTCTGTGGACATCCAATGGGGAAACCATGATATCCTGTGGATGGGAGCAGCGGCCGGTTCCGTACCATGTATGTGCAATATGCTGCGTATTTCCGCCCGTTACGGCAACCTGGCGATTCTGGAGGATGCGTACGGGATCAATATGATTCCACTGATGCGGCTTGCCATTGATTGCTATCAGGGACATACAAGTAAGACATTCAATGTTCATGTGCGGGATGATGATAAGGAATACGACAGGGATTATGCAGAGATGGATGCCATGATGCACAAAGCCATCACCATCATTCAGTTCAAGGTGGAAGGGCAGCTGATCAAGAAGCATCCGGAGTGGAATATGAAGGAACGTCTGCTGCTGGACAAGATTGATTATAAGCAGGGAACCATCAAACTGGGCGACAAAGAATATCCGTTGAATGACACCTATTTTCCGACCATTGATCCAAAGGATCCATATAAACTGACTCAGGAAGAGGAAGACGTAGTGGAACGACTGAAAAACAGCTTTCTCGGCAGTGAGCGTCTGCAGCGTCATATCCGGTTCCTGTATACAAAAGGAAGCCTCTATAAAGTATATAATGGAAACCTGCTGTATCATGGATGCGTGCCGTTGAATGAGGATGGCAGTTTTATGAAAGTCAGGATTTTTGACAAAACTTACAGTGGAAAGGCGTTGTACGATATTCTGGAGCATTATGCCAGAAAAGGATATTATTCCATTGATCCGCAGGAGAAGCAACGAGGTGAGGATATCCTGTGGTTTATCTGGAAAAACAAACATTCACCGGTGTTTGGAAAAGAACGTATGGCGACGTTTGAGCGTTACTTTATTGATGCCACGGAAACGCACGAAGAGCCAAAAAATGCTTACTACCGTCTCTTTGAGAAGGAAGAGATCGTAGATAAGATTCTGAAGGAATTCGGACTTCCGGTGCAGGGGGCACATATCATTAACGGTCATATTCCGGTCATTGTGAAAAAAGGTGAATCACCGGTAAAATGCGGCGGTAAGCTGTTGGTCATTGACGGTGGATTTTCCAAGGCATATCAGCCGAAGACCGGCATCGCCGGCTACACGCTGATCTACAACTCCTACGGTCTGGTATTGGCAGCACATGAGCCATTTACTTCTATGGAAGATACGGTGCTGAATGAGACTTGCATCCATTCCCATATCGTCATGGAACAGAATGTGGTGAAACGGAAAACCGTAAACGATACCGATATCGGAAAGGTATTGCGGGAGAATATTGCGGAACTGGAAGAACTGCTGCAGGCGTATCGAAGTGGTATGCTGGTGGAGAAGCTCTGAAAAACAGAATAATGAGATTCGAAAGAGGAATCAGCTGATTTTATATTTATTTTAGAATTGCTGCTTCCTCTTTTTGTTGACAATAATAATTAACAGTGTTAATATTTAGCAACAGTTAATTGTTAACACTGTTAAATATTGGGACGAGAAAAGCGTTCTCACTGCAGAGCATATGGAATGATAAGAGCAGTGGGGGGTTTTGGAGCATAAGGAAAGGAGGACTATCCGGGAGTTATGGAAAATGCAAAGGATAAGAAAGAGGAACAGACAAAGAATGCGGATACTTCTGCAGCGCGTGAGATGGGATGCAGCTGTGCCGGATATATGGAACGGATAAAGGCCATAGACTCGATGGAAGATATGGAGCAGAACGTGTGGGAGGCACTGCATATGTTCCGAAAACTGAATATCGGAAGTATTCTTCCACATCTGAATAAAGGCGAGTTTGTATTGATGAACGGCATTTACCATGTGCAGAAGAAAATCTGTTCCGGGCCTGGTGTAAAGATGTCTGATCTGGCGGAATATACGCATGCACTGCCACCGGCAGTGTCACGCAGTATCAAAGCATTGGAAGAAAAAGGATATGTCAGACGTTTTGTGGATCAGAAAGACCGAAGAAATACACTGGTGGAGATTACAAAATCCGGGCAGGAGGTTCTGGATGAATCCAATGAGATTATGAATGAATTTATCCGTCGGGTATTTGAAAAAACGGATAAAGAAGAAATGGCGCGGCTGGTGAGTTATATTCACCAGCAATATGATCTGGCCAAAGAAGAACTGGAAAAAATCCGGCAGAGCCAGAAGAAAGCAGCTGATAAGCATACCGGTGCAAATCATAGTGGGAATGTCCGCTTTACAGACAGCTGAATTTGGAAACGCTTAGCGTAGTAGTAAACAGAAAGGAAATCACGGAAATGAAGAAGATTTTTAAGAACATGATTCCGTACTGGAAGACGATTCTTGTGATCGTGGCAGTGCTTGTGCTCCAGGCATACTGTGATCTGGCATTGCCGACTTATACTGCAGATATCATCGATGTGGGAATTCAGAACAAGGGTATCGAGTACAGTCTTCCAGAGGAGATAACAGCGGAGGAATATGAAGATGCACAGCTTTTTATGACAAAAGAAGAAAAAACGCTGTGGGCATCCAGCTATGAAGCGACACAGCATGAGACATATGAGCGTTCAGTGACAGACAAAGAGACGCTGGGTGAGCTGGATTCCGAATTTGCCATACCGCTGATCCTGAATTATCAGATGTCCCGGATGGAAGAAGCACAGTTCAAAAAACTGCTTGCAGAGCAGACCGGCGGGGACGTATCGGTATATGAACAGATGAGTCTGGAGCAGATTGGCCAGATGATGGGAACAGAGTTGAAAGTATCAGAAAAAGAAGTGGAACAGGAGGATGGAAGTACACAGACGGTAACCTGTGTGGATATCCGTCCGATGTTTGAAGCAATGATCAAGAGCGGGCAGATGGATGAGGATGCAGTGCTTTCCATGCGGGATTCCATGCAGAAAATGGTGGATGCCATGGGAGATTCCATGATCACGGCCAGCAAAGCAGCCTATGCGGCATCCTGCGATGAAGCAGCCGGTCTGAACCTGGCACAGATCCAGACATCCTATTTGTGGAAAAAAGGATTGCAGATGGCTGGTCTGGCTGCAATTATGATGGCCTGCGCTATTTTTGTATCCTATCTGGCATCCAAAGTGGGAGCCGGTGTGGGACGTTCTCTGCGCGGTCGCCTGTATGAGAAAGTCATGCATTTTTCCAATGCGGAGATGGAGCATTTCTCCACAGCATCTCTGATCACTCGAAGTACCAATGATGTACAGCAGATCCAGATGGTGACAGCAATCTTTCTGCGGATGCTTGCCTACGCACCGATCCTTGGTATCGGCGGTATCATCAAAGTAATACAGACAAGATCCGGCATGGGCTGGCTGATCATAGCGGCGGTCATCGTGATCTTTGCATTTGTCATGATCCTGATGAGTGTGGCACTGCCGAAGTTCAAGCAAATGCAGGAAAAAGTGGATGGTGTCAATCTGGTTTCCAGAGAGATTCTTACCGGTCTTCCGGTTATCCGTGCATTCCGTCGTGAGGATAAAGAGGAAGAACGGTTTGACGGTGTGAACCGTGAACTGACAAAGACCATGCTTTTCACAAACCGTGTCATGACGCTGATGATGCCCGGTATGATGCTGATCATGTATGCCCTGACCGTAGCCATCGTCTGGGTGGCAGCTAAAAAAATAGATCTTGGAGTGATGCAGGTTGGTTCCATGACTGCATTTATCACGTATGCGATGCTGATCGTTATGGCATTCCTGATGCTGACAATGATGTCTGTTATGCTTCCTCGTGCCGGTGTGGCAGCAGACCGTATTGATGAAGTATTGCATACAGATTTTACAATCCGGGAAGCAACAGAACCGAAACATATCGAAACATCAGAGGGTGTGTTGAAATTTGACCATGTGGATTTCACATATCCGGGCAGCAGGGAGCCGGCGATTCACGACATTGACTTCACTGCTTATCCGGGGCAGACTACGGCGATCATCGGAAGTACCGGTTGTGGAAAATCTACGATCGTGAATCTGATTCCGCGTCTGTATGATGTGACGAAGGGAAGCATAACACTGGACGGTATTGATATCCGGGAACTTTCTATGAAAGACCTGCGTCAGCAGATTGGATTTGTACCGCAAAAAGGTGTGTTGTTTTCCGGAACGATTGCGTCCAACCTGCGTTTTGGAAACGCCGAAGCAACGGATGCCCAGGTAGTTCAGGCAGCACAGATTGCCCAGGCGGAAGAATTTATCGAAGAAAAACCGGAGAAATATGAATCTCCGATCGCTCAGGGCGGAACGAACGTGTCCGGAGGACAGAAGCAGCGTCTTGCCATTGCCCGTGCCATCGCAAAACATCCGAGAATCTTTGTGTTTGATGACAGCTTTTCCGCACTGGATCTGAAGACAGATGCAAAACTGAGGAAAGCACTCTCAGATACCGTTCAGGAAAGCACGGTGATCATCGTGGCACAGCGTATCAGTACAATTTTGCATGCAGATCAGATCCTTGTGCTGGATGAAGGGGAGATTGTTGGAAAAGGAACCCATGAGGAATTGATGAAACACTGTACTGTATATCAGGAGATTGCAAAATCTCAGATGTCCGCAAAAGAACTTGGCCTGACAGACGGAGAGGAGGGTGAGTACCATGAGTAATGAAAGAAATATACATTCTGCTTCCCGACCGAGACGCGGAATGGGACCGGGCAGAGGGATGGTCCCGGGTGAAAAGGCAAAAAATCTGAAAGGTGCCCTTGGAAAAATTCTCCGCTATATGGGAAAATATAAGATCGCCGTTGTGTTTGTCATGATCATCGCGGCATGTTCCACAGTATTCAGTGTGCTTGGTCCGAAGGTACTTGGTAAGGCGACGACAGGCCTGGCAGAAGGTCTGATGGCAAAAGTAGCCGGAACCGGCGGCATTGATTTTTCCTATATAGGAAAAGTGCTGCTGTTTGTACTTGGTTTATATCTGCTCAGCTCTGTCCTGAGTTTTGTGCAGGGATGGATCATGACCGGTATCACACAGAAAATCTGTTACCGGATGCGAAAAGAAATTACAGAAAAAATAAACCGCATGCCGATGAAATATTTTGAGAGCCGTACTTACGGTGAAGTGTTATCCAGAATTACGAATGATGTGGATACGCTGGGGATGGGGTTAAACCAGAGTGTGACCCAGATCATTACATCTACGGCCACCATCATCGGTGTGCTGGTGATGATGCTCAGTATTTCTCCGCTGATGACACTGATCGCGCTGGTGGTACTGCCGGTTTCGGGATTGTGTGTTTCTCTGGTGGTGAAAAAATCCCAGAAGCATTTTATTACACAGCAGGAGTACCTGGGACATATCAATGGACAGGTAGAAGAAAGCTATGGTGGTCATCTGGTCATTAAAGCTTACAACAAAGAAGATGAAATGATCGCTCAGTTTAACCGGACAAATGATGTATTGTATACTTCTGCATGGAAATCGCAGTTCCTTTCCGGAATCATGATGCCGATCATGCAGTTTGTCGGAAATCTGGGGTATGCGGCAGTGGCACTCAGTGGTGGTATGCTGGCCATTCGAGGCGTGATCACCATCGGTGATATCCAGGCATTTATCCAGTATGTGAAGAGTTTTACGCAGCCGATCCAGCAGATCGCACAGGTAACAAATCAGGTGCAGTCTATGGCAGCGGCAGCAGAGCGTGTGTTTGAATTCCTGGAGGAAGAGGAAGAAGATCAGGTAGTGGAGCATCCGGCAGATGTGACAAAAGTGATTGGAAATGTAGCGTTTGATCATGTAAGTTTTGGTTATAATCCGAACCAGCTCATTGTGCATGATTTCAGTGCACAGGTGGCTGCCGGACAGAAGATTGCCATTGTTGGTCCGACGGGAGCCGGCAAGACTACCATGGTGAAACTGCTGATGCGTTTCTATGATGTCAACAGCGGATCTATCCGTATTGACGGACACGATATCCGGGAGTTCAATCGCCGGGAGCTGAGAGATGCGTTTGGAATGGTATTGCAGGATACATGGCTCTTTAAAGGAAGTATCATGGAAAATATCCGTTATGGACGTTTGGATGCTACGGACGAGGAAGTTGTGGCAGCCGCAAAAGCAGCTCATGCGGATCATTTTATCCGGACACTGCCCGGTGGCTATGAAATGGAACTGAATGAAGATGCCAGCAATATTTCGCAGGGACAAAAGCAGTTGTTGACGATTGCAAGAGCGATTCTGGCAGATAACCGCATTCTGATTCTGGATGAGGCGACATCTTCTGTGGATACCAGAACGGAAGAACTGATCCAGAGTGCCATGGATAATCTGATGAAAGGCCGGACCAGTTTCGTGATCGCGCACCGACTGTCCACGATCAAAAATGCGGATATTATTCTCGTTATGAAAGATGGAGATATCATCGAGCAGGGCTCCCATGAGGAACTGCTGGAACAGGGTGGATTTTATGCGGATCTGTATAACAGCCAGTTCGCGGAATAAAAACAATGCTTAAAATTTAATATATGAAAGCAAAATCGGAGAAAATTATCTCGTTCGCTAGACGTGCACTACCTTCGTTTCACTGCGTTTTCATCGCGCTCGTTCCCACGCCTGAAAAAGAGGTCGTTCCCACTCGCGCA
>ERZ832973.347-NODE-347-length-59183-cov-8.714602_pt1 | contig 59183 bp, 54 predicted proteins | sample MGYA00519950_ERZ832973 | MGnify/ENA primary metagenome ERZ832973 (study PRJEB31850, sample SAMEA3708734) | human gut metagenome | biome: human gut; feature: human-associated habitat; material: faeces | place: China | collected 2014 ... | reverse complement strand
TAGAGCACCTGACTGTTAATCAGGTTGTCGTCAGTTCGAGTCTGACTGCCGGAGTCATTGAAATACTGATCGGTATTTCTTTTGCCAACTTAGCTCAGCTGGTAGAGCATCTCCCTCGTAAAGAGAAGGTCGTAGGTTCGACTCCTATAGTTGGCATAATAAACATTCGTTAAATGTTACAAAGCTTGATTTATCAACGTTTTTTGTCGATATATCAAGCTTTGTTTTAGTTTATTGCGAAAAGTGCTGCACACGTTTTGACAAGAAAAACTCAAATCTGCTAGTTGTAACTGAAAAGCTCCGTGCTGGGCTGATGCCCGAGATACGGAGCTTTTTATTTTGGCCAGGCTTGACTCATCGCTTTTAACAGTGGCTGGACGGTGCGACGCTCGCTTTTTAGATAGGTACCAATGAAACTATTGCGTCGATTGGTGAAAAGTATGGCAAGTCCAATGGGCAGATTATTTTACGCTGGCTGCTGCAGCGTGGTATCGTGGTAATTCCTAAATCGGTTCACAAAGCTCGGATGCGTGAAAACATCGATGTCTTTGATTTTGAGCTGAGTGAGGCTGACATGCAGCTGATGAGCAGTTTGGACAAAAATGAGAGTCAGTTTTTTTGATCACCGTGATCCAGCCGCAATTGAAAGCATTTTTGGCCAAAGTCTGAAAGCATTACGCGACTAACCCAGTTTAAGGAGGAATTTTTATGAAAGCCGCAGTATTTATCGCTCCAGGACAAATTGAGGTCCAAGAGACTGCCGAGCCAGAAATCGATGGTGAAAACCAAGCTATCATTCGTGTCGTTCGAGCAAGTGTCTGTGGCTCTGATCTGTGGTGGTACCGCGGCATTGCCAAACGAGAAGCCAATGCGCTGGTTGGTCATGAGGCAATCGGGGTTGTTGAACAGGTGAGTGCAGACGTCAGCCAGATTAAAGCGGGCGACTTTGTAATCGTACCGTTTACTCATGGCTGTGGACATTGTGTGGCCTGTTTGAACGGCTTTGAAAGCAACTGTCTGAATCAAAAGCCGGGATCTAACGGCGGCTATCAAGCAGAATTCATGAAATATGAACCAGCGGACTCCGGACTGGTAAAGATTCCTGGTGCGCCAGCCGACTACACGGATGAGCAGCTGGCCTCGCTGCAGACGCTTTCTGACGTTATGGCGACCGGCTTTCATGCCGCCAAAAATGCCGAGATCAAGCCAGGCGATATGGTTGTAGTGATTGGTGATGGCGCGGCCTGTGTGGCGTAATCGGTGCCAAGCTGTTGGGCGCGGAAAAGATTATCCTGCTCAGCCACCACGAAGATCGAGCAGCTTTAGGCCGAGAATTTGGTGCTACTGACATTGTTGCCCAAAAAGGTGCCGCTGCCGTTCAGCAGGTATTGGCCCTGACTAAAGAAAATGCCGGTGTTGACGCTGTTTTGGAATGTGTTGGCGCGGCTGGGGCCATTGATCAGGCTGGCCAGATTGCACGACTGGGAGCAGTGATTGGTCGCGTCGGTGTACCGCATGCTGAACCAAAATCCAACCAGCTGTTCTGGAAAAACATCGGTCTGCGTGGCGGAATTGCCTCGGTTACCAAGCCGGATAAGGAACTGCTGCTCAAGGCAGTTTTGGATGGGGAGATTAACCCAGGTAAGGTCTTTACCAGGAGTTTTGACCTTGATCACGCTGCTGATGCCTATGCAGCAATGGATCAGCGCCAGGCCATCAAATCGCTGCTGGTAATCGATTAGTCGTTGGTTTGCCGTCTTGATTATGTCTTAAACATTATTGGTGGTCTTTCTTAAGCACAATTAAAATTTGATGATATAATCACTTAAAAGACATAAGAGAGGCGAAAAACATGAGCGACGTGGATATTGAAGAGATTCGCTTGCTAACGAAAAAAGGACTCAGTGAGCTGCTAGAACAGGCCCATCTGGAACCGGATGATCTGTTCGTCCTGGGCTTGAGTACCAGTGAGGTTCAAGGCAAGATGATCGGCAAGCATTCCAACATTGAAATTGGCCGGACGATCGTCAAAACGATTATTGAGACTTTAAAACCGTTGGGCGTTCATTTGGCCGTACAGGGATGCGAGCATTTAAACCGAGCGCTGGTGGTTGAAAAAGCGGTTGCCAAGGCTAAAGGACTCGAGATCGTCAGTGTCTTTCCCCAGATCAATGCCGGTGGCGCCGGTCAGATTGCCGCCTTTAAAAACTTTACTGATCCCGTTGAGGTCGAACATGTCGTTGCCAATGCTGGCATGGATATCGGCGATACGTTTATTGGTATGCATGTTAAGTTTGTCCAGGTGCCAGTTCGTACTTCAGTTAAGGAGATTGGTCAGGCCCACGTGACTTATCTGCGCACACGGCCAAAATATATTGGCGGACCACGGGCAAAATATGAGTGGGATCCATTCAACGAAAAATAAAACGGGACAGGTGCTTGAAATTGTGCATGTGCATGATTTTAAGCACTTTTTTTAGTTAAAATCTCAACAGATAATTGTTATCGCTTACAATTGTATTTAATGATAATTTTATTAACTAACAGTATAGATTAGCATTCAATTTTAAAATTTTGTGAACATTTATTACTTTTTAAGATGATGCGCAAACGATTCCAAAATGCCTTGATATCACGATTTACCTCTTGGAATACCGGCACTTGGTTTGACGGAATGAAGATAAACAGTATATAATAGTAAACGTTATTTTAAGGAAATTGTTACTTTCCTTTAATCTTTTGACTTTTTCAATAATTTGACTGAGCTTTTATTAGATTCAATCAAAATTTGGAGGAAATGGAATGGATAAGCAAAAACAATTAGACACGTCCTTCTTCGGGCAGCCAAGAGGACTGGCTACGCTGTTCTTCACTGAAATGTGGGAACGGTTCAGTTACTACGGGATGCGTGCCATCCTGCTGTTCTACATGTACTACGCCGTCAGCAAAGGCGGTTTGGGCATGGACCAGGCAACGGCTGCTTCGATCATGTCAATCTATGGTTCGCTGGTATATCTTTCTGGGGTGATTGGCGGCTGGCTTTCTGACCGGCTTTGGGGACCAAGAAAGACCGTCTTTATTGGTGGGGTTTTGATCATGTTTGGTCATATTGCTCTGTCATTGCCTGCTGGGACGACGGCACTTTATGCTTCAATTATTTTGATCGTTATCGGGACTGGGCTTTTGAAGCCAAACGTTTCTGAAATGGTTGGTGGCCTGTACAGTGAAGAAGACCGGCGCCGGGATGCCGGGTTCTCAATGTTCGTCTTCGGGATCAACTTTGGGGCGGCTATTTCACCAATCGCGGTTCCTTGGGCTGCCAACGGTTTTGGCCTGCACCTGTTTGGCAACGAAATGAACTTCCATGCTGGTTTCTCACTGGCTGCGATCGGGATGTTCTTTGGCTTGCTGCAATACTACATTGATGGTAAGAAGTATCTGTCAAAAGACAGTCTCTACCCAGATGACCCAATCGACAAAGAAGATCTTAAGCCAATCATCAACTGGACGATCGTTGCCGTAGTTGTCTTGGCAATCATCCTCGGTCTGATGGGAGCCATGGGTCAGTTAAACATCAACAGCATCATCAATTTGATTACGGTTATTGCGATTGCTTTGCCAATCATCTACTTTATCATGATGCTCAACTCCAAGAAGGTTACCAAGGTCGAAAAATCACGGGTTGTAGCCTACATTCCGCTGTTTATCGCTGCGGCAATCTTCTGGGCAATTGAAGAATCTGGTTCGGTTGTGCTGGCACTGTTTGCTGCTCAACGGACGGTTCTGCACATTGGGGGCTGGCACTTTGCTGCTGCCAACTTCCAGACGCTGAACCCGCTGTTTATCATGATTCTGACGCCATTCTTCGTTCACCTGTGGAGTCACTGGAAGAACCAGCCAAGTGCTCCTGGCAAGTTTGCTGCCGGTCTGGTTATCGTTGGTCTTTCATTTGTCTGGATGGCACTGCCTGGCTTGATTCACGGTACGACTTCTGGGCGGGTCAGTCCATTCTGGCTGGTCGGCTCATGGTTTATCTGTGAAATCGCCGAAATGCTGATCTCGCCAATTGGTCTGTCAATCACGACTAAGCTGGCACCAGTTGCATTCCGTTCACAAATGATGAGTATGTGGTTCCTGGCCGATTCTGCCGGCCAAGCCGTCAACGCACAGATCGTTAAGTTCTATACGCCAGGTACGGAAATTCAATACTTCCTGATCGTTGGTGGTGTAGCGATCGTCTTTGGGATCGTGCTTTGCTTCTTTGTTAAGCGAATTCACGGCTTGATGGAAGGCGTTGACTAATAAAATCAATTAACGTTCGTGATTTATTTCGCGGACGTTTTTTAATTCATCGGGATTATGTTATCCTTACTTTCAAGGGGGGATTGAGAATGATTAAGCTGGCAGTCAGCAGCGATAATCACCTGGATGTCAACCGAATCATGTCAACGCGAGCCTTGCACATTCAAGCAAGCTGGCTGTTAAGGCATGATATCGACTACTATCTATATGCCGGTGATCTTTACAATAATTTTGGACGAACGCGGCGCTATTTTGCTGCTTTACAGCGCTTGGTTGGCGAACGGGTTCAGATCTATTATGTCCTGGGAAATCATGATATGCTGTCGCACGCGTCATACCAAGACGTTGAGCACCTGGCGGATCCGATGTACCTGCACAATCAATACGTTGATCTGCCGGGGACGGATTGGCGCTTAATCGGTAATAACGGCTGGTATGACTATTCATTTTCTGACTACGCTCAGCAGCCGCAGCGAGTAGCCCAATGGAAAAAGGTCTACTGGGTTGATGCCGCTATCAAACAGCCCATATCTGACCCGCAAAGAATGGGACTGGTGCTGAATCAGGTTGAACAGCAGCTGACAATGGCTCAGGCGGCTGGCAAAAAAGTGATTTTTTTAACTCACTTCGCACCAAGAAAGGCTTTGCTGAGTCCCCAACCGTCATTTGTCCAAAGTCAAAGACAGTTGAAAACCTACCAGATGATCAATGCAATGATGGGCAGCGAGCGTTTAGGCAGACTGCTGGAAAAGGCTCCGCACGTAAAATACGTCTTTTATGGTCATCTGCATGGTATTCATGATCCGCTAAAAGCAGCCCATCTGGTTTATCTTAATCAGGCTGTTGGTGTCAAGAAAGCCAAGCGGACTGAGTGGCAGTATGATAAGTTTGCGGAGCAATGGGAGCATCGTTTGAAGATAATTGAGTTAAATAATTAAAAAAGGGCTTGCTTTTATTGGCTAAATTAGTTATCATATTTATTGTTGATTGTTACTGATTGTTTTTCAATAACAGTTAAGCTCTTATGGAGGAGTAGCGAAGTGGCTAAACGCGACGGTCTGTAAAACCGTTCCTTCGGGTTCGGCGGTTCGAATCCACCCTCCTCCATTATTATAGGGATATAGTTAAACGGTATAACTACGGTCTCCAAAACCGTCATTGTGGGTTCGATTCCTACTATCCCTGCTCAACTGAATATTTTGGCGGTATTGGTGAAGTTTGGTTAACACATCGGTTTGTGGGTCCGACATGCGTGGGTTCGAATCCCACATACCGCCCTTTTATCCAACAGTCTACCAAATGTTGGATAGTTTGGATGAAACGTTCAGGCACTATTTGGTGGTATAGCCAAGTGGTAAGGCACAGGTCTGCAAAACCTCGATCACCGGTTCAAATCCGGTTACCACCTTTTAGTAAAGACTTATGCCTCTGTGGCGGAATTGGCAGACGCGCTGGACTCAAAATCCAGTTCCCGTTGAGGGAGTGTGGGTTCGACCCCCACCGGAGGCATTAAATATTCGGTTATATATCTTTACTAAGCAGTCATCAGTTTTTACTGATGACTGTTTTTTTGATTTTTAGGGTCTTTGTCAAAAATCTAGGGAGTTTCTTGATGGAGTTTGAAGCTGGTGAATCGATTATCCCGCCCGAAATGAATGCTGCCTATGACCACGATGAACACGTGCTGCCATCAGTTCTCCACCGTCAACGAGCCAAGGAGCATGGAGAATGGGTCGGGTTCAATGCCAATTCCGTCTTTAACGATGGTTTGATGGTTAAACTGCTGGTTAATGACGGTCAGGTTCAATTCAAGGCCTTACCACTGGATTTGCGAGAACAGGATGCACGCGTTTTAAATCATGGCGTGCCGGTACCAGTTTCTCCAGCAATTGCGGATCGTATTGTTACTCGTCTCAACAAAATCAGTGCGCCATTTAATACTCGGCTTGTTTTTAATCCATTAACCTATGCTTTGACAATTGAAGAAGCATGATCACGCATTTCATGTAATTAAGTCAACTGAATTAGCCCCAGAGTCGTGAAAAGTGATTCTGGGGTCTTTTGATGTCCTATTGTAATCAGCATAATATCCGAGATAAATTCTGTTGTCGCTCCTCAGATCTGATCCTTGCTATTTTGGGCTTTACCGATAATTGGAAAGGCCTTTGTTGCTTGCAGCGAAGAGTGATTAATCAGTAATCATCCGTGGCGCAGCAATTATTTGGGCAATCCGACATGGCGAAAATTCTTTTCTCTACAAATTGGGCTGGCTGATCATCGAAAAAGTCGTGGCTAGGCTTGCTTAGACTGAATTATGCAAAAAATTCTGCATAATAACATATGACGAAAATCTCATTACCTACTTTTTTCAAAAAAGCGATGTATAGTAGGTAAAAATCAATGTATATCAAGGGAGTGTAAAATTGTTTGTGTAAATTTAAAGGAGGAATTGAAAAAGGGAAAGCCCTCCCCGTATGATTGAACTGCTAAAACCAATCAGAATACGGAGGCTTTCCCCATGGAAGCTTCTATCAAATCACAAAGCCAAGCCGTTTATCAGGCAGATGGCGCAAATACGTTTGCTGGCTTGGATAAGGTTTATGGCTTAATGTAGCAGGCTCGATGCTGCCGAGAAATCGGTCAGAATATAATCGCTCCCAATCAAGCGAGTTGGTAACTAGGGTAATTTTATCAAGGTTTTCAACCGCATCCTAAAAAGGAACTAGTCAATCGTCAGCCTGCTTTTGATCGAAATTACCAAAATCGGCAATAAAAACTGGCAATTTTGAGAAAATAAAAATTCTAGCTTTTGAAAACGATTAGCTGCCTTATAATCAATGCTAAAACTTAAAAGGCGATGAATTGATATGGAAGAAAACGAAAAGAAAATTCAGGATGTATTAGCCAAGCTGGATGAAAAGCAGATCAACTATGAAATGCAGCGACATCCGGCAGTTGATCGCATTGACCAGATTGCAGATTTGAATCTGATCCATCCAGAAACGGCAGCCAAAAATCTTTTCCTGCGCGATGATAAGCATCAACACTATTACTTGGTGTCAATCATGCCGCAAAAGCGTGTGGATCTGAAAGCCTTTCGTAAAGAAATCGGAGCGCGGCATCTGAGTTTTGCTTCAGCTGAAGACATGGAGAAATATTTGGCTTTACGTCCAGGATCAGTGACGCCGATGGGAGCGCTGAATGATACTGAACATCAAGTGCAAGTTTACTTGGACCAAGATTTTCAAGGCGGCTTGATTGGAGTTCATGCCAATGCCAATACGGCGACCGTCTGGCTGGATGCGGACGTATTGAGCGCATTTTTAACCGAGTATGGCTGTCGGGTCGCTTATGCTGCCATCTAACAATGTAAATTAATCAAGAAGCATCATGGCTGAGTCTGGTATGAATGAAATAGCGTCTGCGGCAAGTTGGCTTTGGGCATCTAGATTTAGCAATGATAAGATGGTCGGCAGTGGTTAACGATTCAGCTTGGTATGTTTGGCCTTATGTAAATAACCAGCTTTAGTGCGGTAATCTGAGCCATTATGATTAGGTATGACGCGGATGAACATAGCGACTTGGCAGTTACTGTCAATTATTTACCGAAATGTCAGACAGCCAAACGCGATGGCGATCATCAGTTTAAGAGATTAGGGGATTTTTTGCTTAAATTACGGTATCATTAGACTAAAGCCTTTTACGAAAGAAGGTTGTCGTTATGCCGCATAAAGCCGCTGATCCAGAAATCATTAAAGTTCTGTTGAAGCAAGAAATCATCCGTTTGGGTATTCAAAATAATCCCAGCCGCACCGTTTATCAAGATCGCTATCATCGTGGCGAGGCACCTTCGCCAAACAGTGCCATGCAGATCACCAAAATGTCTTGGAGCGATTTGATGCATGACCTGGGATTTAGTTATGATGCCAAGAAAAACATTGCGCAAAATGGTAAAAAGGGAGCCAGCAAGCATCTCGGTGCCAAGCAGTCCATTCGTTTAGCAGACCCGCAGACATGTGAGCAGGTCGTAAATGAGGCCTTAGAACTTATGCGTCGCGAAAAGATCTATAATGTAAAGGATTTTCGTCTGCGCTGCCGACCGGTTCTGGGCGTCAGCTACGATTCGCTGATGCGCTATGGCTTTTCTTTTGAGGAACTCAAGAAACGCTATGCTGCCAAATACGGTGAAAGCATTCGCAAAACCAGTCGTTGGAGCCGGTATTCCAATGCCGATCTGACGTTTTTGGTAATCGACTATATGAAGGCGCACGAACTGAATGGACTTCATCAATACTCGACTTATCTAAACCTGCATAATGATGCCATGCCCGCGACGGAAACCTTAAAAAAACGTCTGCAGCTGTCTTATTCCGAGTTGAATCGACTTTTGAAGATTCTGCTGCAGTAACGCTGCCTGATATAAATTGCGGATACTATGCGTTGGCTGCGTAAATCGTAAATATGTTCAGCAATCTTCATGTTGATGAATCATGAGGATTTAAATGCGGATATCTGAATAAAAAACTTGCCAAAACCGCAACTTGAAATTCTATGATTGCAGCAGCATAATAATAACTTTTATGAAAATCAACTCGTCTGCAAAATCGTTCACGAATTTCAATAGGGTGAAAATCTAAAATAGCAAACGATTGCACAATTGCTGACTGATCCGCTGTAAATAGATTTGGTTAAGAAAACTTTGCTCATGATTTAACTTTTTTGTTGGTTAAGCCAAAAATCGTTTTCATTGTGTTTACATTAGTGAAATTAATTTACTTTTCGATGATGTTCGTTTAGAATTATCTCAACAATTTGATAATTAATTCACAATCTTTAGGAGGCAATAATTATGGCAAAAGTTGCATTAGTTACCGGTGCAGGTCAAGGGATTGGTAAGGCAATCGCTGAACGTTTGGCTAAAGATGGTTTTTCAGTCGTCGTTGTTGCTCGCCACATGGACGCACTGCAAAAAGTAGTTGAAGGCATCAAGGCAAATGGCGGTGAAGCTTTTGCCGTCACGGCCGATGTTGCCAAGCGCGATGAAGTCTTTGCTGCCGTTGACCAGGCTGTTGAACACTACGGCGACTTCAATGTTATGGTTAACAATGCCGGGGTTGCTCCAACGACACCAATTGACACTGTAACGCCTGAAGATCTGCAAAAGGTTTACAGCATCAACGTTGGTGGTACGATCTGGGGCGTTCAGGCTGCTCATGCCGCATTTAAGAAGCTTGGCCACCCAGGCAAGATCATCAACGCTACTTCCCAAGCCGGGGTCGTTGGTAACCCTAACCTGACCGTATACTCCAGCTCCAAGTTTGCCATTCGTGGGATCACGCAGGTTACGGCTCGTGAACTGGCTGAAGAAGGCACGACGGTTAACGCATACGCACCTGGGATTGTGAAGACGCCAATGATGATGGACATTGCTCACCAAGTCGGCAAGAATGCAGGCAAGAGCGATGAATGGGGCATGCAGACGTTTGCTAAGGACATTGCGCTGAAACGCCTGTCTGAACCTGAGGACGTTGCTAATGCCGTTGCCTTCCTGGCTGGTCCAGACTCTGATTACATTACTGGTCAAACTCTGGAAGTCGATGGCGGGATGCAGTTCCACTAAAATAAATTCATATAAAAAAGATCTCATCGCGAGTTTCGGTGAGATCTTTTTTATTTAGCGCAGTTTCGGCTTTGGACCGTGGGGTGTGTCTTTGATTAAGGATTTTGGGGATTATGGTCGTTTGCGATCGTTCCTTGGCGTTAGGCGATTGTGGCTTCCTTAATTATTGATTCATTGATTTGGTCTGAATTGCGCCCTTTCTTGTTGATTCGTGCTTTGGCTTGCAATCAATGTGGCGCTTTTATTTGCAATCACCGTCTCATCGCGGTTGGCGCTGCTATTTGCAATTAACGCCCTCCAATTGCAGCAGAGCTAATTTGCGTGCAGTGCCGCCAGCATAGCCGGTCAGGCGACCGTCACTGCCAATAACGCGATGACAGGGCACCAAAATCAAAATCGGGTTGTGGGCAACGGCGCCACCGACTGCCCGCGCGGCTCCTTTTGAAATATTTTGATTTGGTGCGGCTTTTTGTCCCAGTTCCTGATAGGTGATGGTGCTGCCAGCGGGGACCTCCTGCAATCCGCTTAGAATGCGCTGCCGATAAGGGGTAGTTTCTAAGGCTAGCGGAATGGCATGCGGGTCGGGATCCTGTTTTGCGAAATACTGATCGAGCCAAGCCGTTGTGCGTTTAATGATGGAATTTTCACCAACGGCAATTTCGTCTAATGCGTAGTCGGCACCAAAGTATTTTTGGTCGTTGAACCAGAGACCATGCAAGGCTGCGTCATCGGCTAGCATAGTCATGGTACCTAATGGGGAATGATATTCGTACTTCAGCATTTTTGAGTGCTCCTTTCGAAATTGGTAGCGGCAGCCGTAAATTTATGGATATTTATAAATATTTGTTGAAAACGGTTTTAACGTCAATTAATTAGAAAAAATAACATCAGACTTAATAATCTTTAACAATCAGCGCAGCAAAAACAATTAAATAATAAGTGCCAGCGAGTTTAGAATGTCTTCTTTTTAAAATTAAAAGTTTATTAAAATCAAACTGTGCGATATACTATATTTTAATATTTAATGTTTTAAGAGGAAAGAGGAGAACAAGATGTGTGGATTTTTAGCCGCTGGTTCCAGTGAGTTTGCACCAAAGGCTTTTGCGGATGCCTTGGCTAAGCTGAACGATCGTGGACCTGATATGACCCGGACGATTTCAATGGATGACAAGGTCTTTGGCTTTAATCGCCTGGCCATCATGGACCTGTCTGAGCGAGGGATGCAGCCTTTCGTAAGTGATGACTGCATCTTGGTCTGCAATGGCGAAATATACAACTATTATGCATTGGAAAAGAACTTGGCCCCAGAGTATGAGTTTGTCAGCAACAGTGACTGTGAAGTCTTGATTCCACTCTATAAGAAATATGGCCTGGATACAATGTGCAAGATGCTGGACGCGGAATTTGCCTTTGTCTTATACGACCAAACCACTAAGCGCGTTGTTGCTGCCCGCGACCCAGTTGGTATTCGACCAATGTTTTATGGTTATACCAAAGGCGAGCATAAGATGTCATTTGCCTCAACTGCCAAGGCTCTGATGGATCTTTGCGATGAGATCTATCCATTCCCGCCAGGATACTACTATGATGGCGAAAAGTTCGTCTGCTACCATGACGCTACGACGGTTCAGAAGATGCGGACCGATGACTTTGCTACGGCAGCCAGCACGCTGCGCGAAAAATTGGTTGAAGCCGTTCGCAAGCGCCTAAACTCTGATGCGCCAGTTGGCTACCTGCTGTCTGGTGGTCTGGACTCATCCTTGGTCTGCTCGATTGCTACCAAGCTTTTGGGCAAGCCGATTCGGACCTTTGCAATTGGGATGGACCGCAACCCGATCGACCTCAAGTACGCGCGTGAGGTTGCCGACTATCTGGGAACTGACCATACCGAATTTATCATGACGCGAGAAGACGTGCTCAACGCTTTGCATGAGGTTATCTACCAGCTGGAAACTTGGGACATTACGACGATTCGGGCCTCAATCGGGATGTACCTGCTTTGCAAGAACATTCATGAAAACACTGATTTGAAGGTAATCTTAACCGGTGAATGTTCTGATGAGCTGTTTGGCTACAAATACACGGACTTTGCTCCCAACGCGGAAGAATTCCAAAAAGAATCATTGAAGCGGGTGCACGAGCTGTACATGTACGATGTTTTGCGGGCTGACCGCTGCATTTCTTCCAACTCTTTGGAAGGCCGGGTACCATTTGCGGACCTTGACTTTGTCGAATATGCGCTGTCAACTGATCCAGAACTGAAGATGAACCACTATCACAAGGGCAAGTATCTGCTGCGGCAAGCATTTGCTGGGCAAGGATATCTGCCAGACGACATCATCATGCGGGAAAAGGCGGCCTTTAGCGATGCGGTTGGTCACTCATTGGTTGACGACTTGAAGGACTACGCCGAAACGCTCTACACTGATGAAGATGTGGCCAACGCCAAGGAAAAGTATCCATACTGCACGCCATTTACCAAAGAGTCGTTGCTGTATCGTGATATTTTTGAGGAATATTTCCCGGGAAAAGCAAAATGGATCAAGGACTTCTGGATGCCAAACAAGGAATGGGAGAACTGTGACGTTGACGATCCAAGCGCACGGGTTCTCAAGAACTATGGTGCCAGTGGTGAATAAAGCAGATTGCCGTAATAGATAAAAGCGTCATCTCAGACGAGGCTTGTTGTAACAGCCTTGCATCTTGAGGTGGCGCTTTTAGCTTACGATTAAGATTTTGGTTGGCCTGGCTTGGGAAGTTTGGCTATTAAAGCAAAGGAATTCTTCCATCGATTAACCTTCAGCAGCGGAATATCTAGGATTTAATCGAAGAATTGGGCTTCTTGCCAAAATTGATGTCGTTAAACAGCAGCCGCATCTCTGCTGGGATGAAATCAGTGACTTTGGCCGCCAGCTGTTGAGGACTTGTCTGCATCTGCTCGTCAAACCAGGTCAGCAGTCCATTGTAGATGCCGCCAATATGGTAGGCCGCCTGCCAGCAAATGACGCTACCTTGATCGTGATGCTGGTGGGGATTTCTTCTGGGATCGGCTTGCTGGGCAATATCTGGCTGGCCGGAATCTTCATGATGCTGTTCTTCCCAATGAATCTGTGGCTGGTTGCCATTCTGCTCATGCTGATTTGGCTGGCTGGACAACAGATCAGCAACCGCTTTGAAAAAATACGCCAGCCAATGAAAGCAGGTGGGGTGGCTGATGATCGTGATTAGTAATTGGCTGTTGGCGCGTCAGCTCTGAGAATAATATATGAAAATAGCGCTATAGCAGATGTAAGACCTGCTATAGCGCTATTTGTCTTATTTTACTTATCTTGATCAAGCAGCTCGAATGAATGCTTTTCCTTACCGATCTGCTTCCAGATATCAACGATCAAAACGTCCATAATCAAGGCGCCAATGATAAACAAAACATATGAATACTTGGTCCCCATGGCAGTCTGAACAATGGTGCTTTGGTGAGGCATCTGCGCAGCAGTAATTGCCAGAATCGTGGAGACACAGGCGGTTCCGATTGAGCCGGCATACTGCTGCAGTGTACTGAACAAGGCATTGCCGTCACCAACCAGCTGCGGTTTTAGATGCTGCAGTCCATAGGTCATGACGTTGTTGAACAAAAAGCCGAAACCGACCATGTAGACCGCGTAAAAGATCGTCAGCGACCACATTGAGAGATGGCTGCTAAATGCATACATCAAAATCACGGCCAGGTTGGTAAAAAGCGCGCCAAAGATCAGCGGCTTCTTGATTCCTGATTGATCCAGCAGGCGGCCAGTCAGCGGTAGCAGGACAGCTGAGATCAGTGCCCCGAGCAAGAGCATCAGACCAGCGACAAAAGAATTCTGGTGCAGCGTTAATTGAGCACAGTTTGGCAAAAGGAACGTCATCCCGATTTGAATGAATTGAACCATGAAATACAGCAATAGACATGGCAGATAGATCGGGTCAGCAAAGACATTGGTATTGACCAGCGGGTGTTTGCGATGCGAGGTCAGGTAGCCGAACATAATCAAGGCAGCCAGCGCGACAATGACGTTTCCGTAAAAGGCCGGTGAGCCAAAGCCGCTGGTACCAACGCTGTTCAGCCCCATTTCCAGGCAGATGAAGCCAATGGCAACCAGCAGATACTGCAGAAACTGGAAATGGATGGTGGTTGGTTGATCGATCTGCTGAATGTTGGCAATCCCGATCAGGCCAAAAATGATCCCAATTGGCAGGACAATCCAAAAAATCACGCGCCAGTTGATGAATTGATTAACCAGGCCGCCATAAGTTGGTCCTAAAGAAGGTGCCAGCCCGATTACCATTCCACCCAAGCCGGCGTAGGTTCCCTGCATGGCAAATGGAATCTGCTGCATAATGACGAAAAACAGCAGCGGCATTGCCAGCCCAGTGCTGATCCCTTGAATCAAACGGCCTAACAACAGCATCCACAGCTGAGGCGCCAGGGCACAAAGCAGACCGCCAGTGATAAATGCCAGACTAGATGCAACAATCAAGCCGTGCAGTTTAAAGCGACGCTGCAGAAAGGCTGCCAAGACAACGGTTAGAGCGACGGTCAGCAGATAGCCAGTCGTGACCCATTGAACGGCATTTAGACTTTGGTGAAAATCACGCATCAAAGTTGGAAACGTAACATTCATTGAGGTTTCAACCAAGACACCGCAAAATGCCAGGCCAGCAATGCCAATAATTGACAGATTGGTTTTCTTGGTAACCTGATGTTCGTTCGTTTGCTCCATAAAAATCAAATTCCCCTTTCTCAAATAAAAAAACTGACACTGGGAAGGCAAAAATGCTTTTCCTAGTGTCAGTCTGACTTACGGATATACAAGCGAAAGTTATATCTTAACTATACCACTTTCGAAAATTTTTCGTAAATTAAAAAATCATGATAATTAGGATTCAAAACGGTCAAATGTCTTGCCTAAGCAGGTTATGAGTGAATGGGACATAACGCCTGGCTGGATTGACACTAACCTCGTAAAGATTTGCTAGACGTGTCGCTCAAACACGCTGATCAGATCTTGAACGGCAAATATTGTGGGACGATTTCAAACAGTCGTTGCCTAGCAGCGTTGGGAGGCTCCGGTTGTCGCGTCCAGTCTTGAGCCATCATTCGGGGTAAAGTGCATCAATGGGCCATCAATCTGCGCGTCATAGTCGATCGCGACGTCCAGACCATTGAAAAACCAGTAGTCAAAGGCTTGAATATAGTAATGAATACCATCGACAACCTGATCGACGACGGGGTCAACGGGATGATCACAGCGATCGATGCCTTGTGAAAAACCTTGATGGGCATTGGTTTCGCCATAGCCTTTGCCAAACAGTTTGATGCCGTTGCCAGGCTTAAGATGCATTTCGGTTTGAAACCATTTGCTGGCTTGCGGGGTCATGGTAATCTTGGTTAATTTCTTTTCAGTCATAAGAAAACGCCTTCCTTAAAATATTTGCCTTTAGCCTAACATGATATCGACGGTTTGTCGCCTGGCTTGCTTGTTAACTAGTAAATTTGGTTAAAAAGTTGGTTGCTTGGATTTTACAGCAGTAATTTTTTAATAACCGACCCCATTTTTTTAAAGTTTTGCTAAAATAGGGTGTTGAAGAAACAACCACCGAGATCTGCATTCCTGAACAGGCGGCTGATCTTTTTTGATTGCGTGCTATTTTAATTCCACTGACTGGCAGCGCGCGATCGATGTCTAAGTGATGAGTCAGCATCAAGACATTGGTTGAAGGGGGAAAAATTATGGCTGAAAAACAAGCCAAACTATTCAAGCTGCTGAGTGAAGGGACATTAAACGAATGGATGTTTAACGCCAGCTTTGGTCTGCGTCTCGAGGAACACCGGATTTTAACGAATGGCCGGGCCAGTCGTTATGAATATCCCAAGAACCTCAGCTCACGCAAAACTAATCCATATCTTTTGAGTGGCTTTTCTGATAATCTGATGGAATTTACCACGCCAATCGTCGGAGGGAGCAAGGCCACTTGTCAGCAGTTAAAGGTCTTAGAACAGATCGTTGACAGTCAGCTACATGAAGACGAACGGATCTGGCCATTGAGTCTGGCACCAGCGCCGGAGTATCAGCACGATCTGGAATTTGTCGGCAACAATTGCTCACAGCCATGGAACAAGGAATACACCAACTACCTGCGCGAAAAATATGGCATTAAGCGGATGATACTAGGGGGCGCGCACATTGGCTTTAACCTGGACCAGGAGCTGCTTGACGCATTATACGATCAAAGCTTTAAGGATGATTTTGCTACTCAGGCTGATTTCCAAAACGCGGTCTACTTTAAGATGGCCCAGTGCTTCTGTCTATGGCGGTGGCTGTTTACCTATCTGTATGGTGCCAGTCCGGTTTCAGAAGCCGTTGAACACGATATGCCAGAACACATTAACCTACCAGTGCGCAGTTTCCGTAACAGCACTTATGGCTATGACAATCTGCCAGATGAGCGGCCTAGTTATGAAAGCCTGGAAAGCTTTGTCGACCAGATTTCAAAGTTTTTGGAGGATGGTACTTACTATGGTCCGCAAGAATTCTTTGGTCCGGTTCGGCTGCACGGTAAGCATGATGATGACAGTCTGCGCCAGATCGTCAAAGATGGGATTCAATTTATCAGTTTTCGTTCATTTGATTTGGATCCGTTTGCTAAAGGCGGGATCAGTGAAGATACGCTGAATTTCTTAGAGTTGTTAATGATCTACACATTGGTTTCGCCAATGCCGGAAAACCTTAGTGAAAAACTAAACCAGGCAATTGAGCGCAACAATGAGGTCGCTTTGCAGGCACCAGATGAACAAACCGACTGGATGCGCAATGAGGCTATGGATTTGATTGAGCGCTTGAGTCAATTCTGCGATCAATTTAATGCACCGCGCGAATACAAGCTGGCCTTGAGCTTCGTTAAGCGGCGGGTAGAAGATCCAACGCTGACGATCGGTGGCCAGGTAGCGGAAAAACTGGCGAAGGGCGACCTGTTGAGTTTCGGCCTCAAGATTGCCAATGATCGCTATACCAGTTTCGTACGCTCGCCACATCCATTGCAGGCGCTGGCTGGCCAGTATTCCGACAGTGTTCAAAAATTGATTAAGATTGCTATCATGAGCGGGGTCCACGTTGATTTTGAAAATCCCTTAAAGCTCAGTGTCGGCAATCGGGTTGAGACTTTTGACGCGCAGGCTGATCTTGATCTTTCCCGCGGTGCTTTGGATTACTTGTTGAATCTGTTCCCAGAATTAGAAGGCAATTTGGCTGAATAGCAAAAAAACGATTGGGAGGCGCGCCCTGTATGGGAAGCGCCTTTTTGTCATGGTGGCTGTATTGATTCTTAATGATGAAAGGACGATGGATTTTGCGTAAGCTTGGAATTATTGGACTTGGCAATGTTGGCGCGCTGCTGGCCAATTTGCTGGTGGCACGGCAGATTGTTGATGAGCTGGTTTTGATTGACACCAACAGTGATCTGGCAGTCGGGTTGCAAAATGATCTGCTTGATGGTATGTCGGCACTGGCAGTTCAGCCAACGATTAAAGTACAGGATTACGCGGCGCTCAAGGATGCAGATGCCGTTGTCTTGGCAATTGGTAATGCGGAATTGTTAAAAGAGCAACGATTTGCCGAATTGACCGATGTCGGGAAGATGATGCGCCAGATTGCATCGCAGATCAAGCAGAGCGGCTTTAGCGGGGTACTGCTCAACCTGGCTAATCCCAACGAGGCAGCCACGGCCTATCTGCAATATTTAACGGAACTGCCGCGGCCAAAAGTAATCGGGCTGGGAACGGTTCTGGATACCGCGCGCCTGCATCGAGCAATCGCCGATCAGGTCCATGTCGCGCCCAGTGCGGTGACTGGCTTTGTCTATGGTCAGCATGATGGTGAGGCCGTGCCAATCTGGTCAACGTTTCGCATCAATGGCCAACCATTGGAAAAGCCGGTAATGGGACAAAAAATCGATCCGCACCAAAGCGAGATTCAGGCTAAACTGAATGGCTGGTATGCAATCAAAGGTCAAGGCCAAGACGTCAGTGGGATGGCATTATGGACGATGCGGATTTTGCAGGCAGTCTTGTCAGATGAACAGGTCAGTTTTCCCGTGGCGCTTTATCAGCCGCAGTATCAAAGTTATCTGAGTTTTGCCGCGCAGCTTGGTCGACAGGGCGTTGGCAACTATACGCTTTTGCCATTGCGGCCATTGGAGGAAGATCAGCTCAAAGTCGCGGCCCAAAACATTCAAGATCATCTGAACGTCCTGCTGGAACTGCCAACTGAAGACTAGGTTAGGGCGTTTCGTTAATACGGGCATAAAGTCAGGCTGTCGCTTTTGCTGATGAAAATCGATCCAGTATTTTAGCTGGTCGCATCAATCAAAAAAGATCATCACGGTCGCGTTAGGCTCGGGATGATCTTTTTAGTTTGCAGGCATAATTGAAGATTGGCGCAGACAGTAAATACGCATACTGGCGTGGTTGTTTGAGGTGAGTTTGCCAGAGTGTGTCTAATTTAGCGGTACTGTCGGCGAGCTGGTGCATGGTAATGGTTCATAAACTTCATCAAGTCGTCAAATGAATGGGCGAAATGGATCGCGTCCAGGTATGACTGTTCCAAAAAGCCAGTGTCGTGCATGCGTCGCAACATATTACGTAGGGGGTCATAAAAACCGTTGACGTTATAAAGCGCGGTTGGTTTAGCGTTATCGCCTAAGGACATCCATGAAAAGGCCTCGCTGATTTCTTCCAACGTGCCGATTCCACCGGGCAGCGCCACCAGTCCGTCCGCAAGATCCATCATCAAGTCCTTGCGCACGTCCATGTTAGAAACGATTTTAAGATCCTCAACGCGATCCAGTGCGGTTTGGCGTTCGTATAGCTGTCTGGTGATGACGCCATGGACTTTGCCACCATTATCCAGTACGGCATTGGCAATCACGCCCATGGTTCCGTATTTGCCACCGCCATAGACCAGTTCAATGCCATTTTGCGCCATCTTTTTGCCAAACGCCGCGGCCCTTGCTTGGTAGATGGGATCATTGCCTAGATGCGCGCCACAGTAAACGGCTAAACTCTTAATCATCAAATCGCTTCTTTCCATTTGGTTTTACCTTAATTGTAAACCGATTGATCCTTTGCGGCTTATGTTTTATCAAGGATGAGAATCGGTCAGCAGTTTTAACTGCATCGCACCGGTTGTCGACGAACAGACACTGGTGGAAACAACTGCTTTGAGGACTCCTTATCATGTGTCGAACACTCGTCAGCCACATTTGCCATTAAAATCGCCACAGCCTTTGGAAAATCAGGAGGCCCACCGAACTCATCTGTACCATCAAACCAGCTTAAGTTAAATCGTTCCAAACTTATTTCAATGGCGACCCGCAAACCAATCTCAAATAATCAAACCAGTGCCATCGCTAAGACTGAAGGCAATAAAAAAACGGCGTCCGTCGCGGAACGTCGTGAATGTGAATGAGTCATAACGTAATTAAATTAATTATTGCACGGTTGAATATAGTATACTTGGTCATCGGCTTCATCGATCAGCTTGGCGGGGCGCTGTTCATTGGCTTGGATCGTAATGTGGTAGCCAAACTTGTCCAAGTAGACGAGCTGTTCGGCGCTGACCTGCTGAACGGTAGCCGGAATCAATTGGTTGTCGATTCCCAGCTTGAGTTCTGGTGAGATCGTAATAATGTGCGAACGGTCACGCTCTTCATCATAGTATTTCCAGGTACCGGCATAGAAAACGGGCAAGGCCGCGACGGGATGATTCTGTTTCTTAGATCGGCTGAAACCAAACGAACTGGTGATTCCAGCCATTAGTCCCGCACCGAAAAGCAACATTCCTTTTTTCTTCATTCTGCTCAATCCCCTTCAATTTAACTTGATTTTTCATTTGATCATAAATTTACGATTTTAATTATACACAGCTTTGTGTTATAGAAAGATTTCATTTCTGTTAAAAACTGAAAATAATTGTTAGAATGAAACGTAGCAATTGTAAAGGAGTGATCGAATTGCTAAAATTGGGGATTATTGGAACTAACATTATTACTGATCAAATGCTTGACGCGGCTAAAACCACGGGCAAGTACGAACTGACGGCGGTTTACTCGCGAACTGAGGAACATGCTGAAAAGTTCGGCAAGCCATATGGAGCCACGCAGTTTTTTGACAGTTTGGAAGATTTCTTTGATGAAGGCGACTTTGACGTGGTCTACGTTGCCTCACCAAACAGCCTGCACTATGAACAGGTTCGCTTAGCAATCGAAAATGACAAATTCGTAATTGTTGAAAAGCCTGCCTTTGTCAACCCAAACGAATTTGAGGGCATTGAATCGCTTTTGGCAGCCCACCCAAAGGCCCGTGTCGTTGAAGCTGCTCGTCACATTCACACGGGTCTTTTCCATGCGGCTGAAGAACAACTCAAGCAGATGCCGGTTATTCAAGGTGCCAACATTACGGTAATGAAGTATTCTTCTCGCTATGACAAGGTAATTGCCGGCGACAAGCCATATCCAAACATCTTCACGGCTGAATTTGCCGGTGGGGCATTGATGGACCTGGGTGTTTACGCTGTTTATGGTGCCGTTACTCTGTTTGGCGTTCCGGACAGTGTCGTGCTGTTCCCAACGATGGTCGCAAGCGGTGTTGATGGGATGGACACCGCCATTTTGAAGTATGACAAGTTTGCCGTAACGCTGAACTTTGGTAAGACGGCCAACTCGCATCTGGTTTCTGAAGTGTACGGTCTTAAGGATACGCTGGTCTTTGACTCAATCTTTGACACGACCAAAGTAACCTACTATGACAGTGAAAAGCAGGCCCACCCACTGGAAGCCAAATTTTATGAAAACTCAATGGTTGATGAGCTTAACGATTTTGCTGATCTGTTCAATGATCCGGAAAATCCAGAACAACAGGCTAAATATCGTCGCTGGTTCGATCTGGCGCGCAAGGTCAACACGGTAATGTATGATCTGCGTCGCTCGGCTGAATTGACTTTCCCAGCTGACGATAATCGCTAGACATCAACTGACTAAATTAAAGGATGGATATCTGTTGATCGAACAATTTCAACAACTTTTTGATGAAAAAGGTTTCCAGCAGCCAACGCAGATTCAGACCGCGGTTGCTGAAACCCTAGCTTCTGGAAAATCAGTCTTAGGAATCGCGCCAACTGGTTCTGGTAAGACGCTGGCCTTTGCCTGGCCGCTTTTGCCTAAAGTTGAGCCCGGTGCCGGCGTTCAGATTTTGATTTTGGAACCATCGCAGGAACTGGCAATTCAAACGACGGCAGTTTTACGCGAATGGGCCAATCTGATCGGGGTCAAGGTGCGCTCGCTGACTGGTGGCGCCAATCTGCGGCGGCAAGTGGCAATGCTTAAAAAACAGCACCCAGATGTCGTAGTCGGGACGCCGGGACGCGTGCTGCATATGCTGGACAATCGCGATTTGAGGCTTGACCGGCTGAAGACGCTGGTGATTGATGAAGCCGATGATCTGTTGCGCGATGATACGCAGGCGGTGGTCGAAGATATTGAACGCGCCACACCGCTCAACGCGCAATTGGCCTTTTTCTCGGCAACAAGTTCGGCAGCCTTTGATCAGCTCAGCGTCATGTTTGGCCGCGACATCATTACTTATGACGTTCGTGAAACGGATCAAAGCCGTGGACCGGTTCGGCATGGCTTGGTCTATGCACGAACGATGAGTCAAAAAACGGCAATGCTTAATCGGTTGAGTCACACCAAGGATTTTCGGGCGTTGGTCTTCTTTGACAGTATCAAGACGCTGCACTACGCGGCCAGTCGCTTGAAGCATGAGCACGTCGCTTCGGCAACTCTAGGCGGCAAGCAGCGGCAAACAGAACGTGAAACGGCACTGCGTCAATTCCGCAAGCGTCAGTTAAAGCTGCTTTTGACCACTGATGTCGCCGCGCGGGGGTTGGATATTCCCAAACTGCCAGCCGTGATCAATTTCGAACTGCCTACCACTGTCGATCAGTACGTGCATCGAACTGGCCGAACGGGACGGCAAGGTGAGCCCGGCTTGGTAATCAACCTGGGCAGTGATCATGATTTTCGTGATCTGAAAAAGCTGCTGGCCGATACCGACTATCAGTTTACGGAATTGACGGTTGGTGAAAAAGCCGTCACCGATGAAAAACCGGCCGATGGAGCAGCCAAAATGCCGGTGCGTAAAGAAGCTAGCCGTGCGATTCAAAAGGAACAGCGTGAAAGCAAGCGTGAGGTTAAAAAGAGCATTCACAATACGCTGGATGGCTTTTCGATGCCGGCTAAGCGCAAAAACCGCAAGAAGAATCGCAAAAACAAGGGGATTCGTCTCAAGCACCGTCGCATGGCGGAAAAACAATCTGATCAATAGTCTTGGCGCTGATGGATATTGATTAAGTAAGTGAAATCTCGGTTCCGCCTGGCTATCTCTGTCTGATAGGGGTGGCATCATTTCAAATACAAGGCATGCCTGATTCAGATTCAACATTAAAGAGATATTGTTGACTTTACGATTGAACATAAATGTGCGACAATATTTCTTATTGCGGTCCTATAGCATAATTGGATAGTGCATCCGCCTCCTAAGCGGTCGATTCCGGTTCGAATCCGGATGGGATCATTTAATTTAACTTAATGTAGATCTTCAGCAAGTCGCCATCCTGAATTGGGTAGCGGCTTGTTTTGGTAGTAGGCTAAATTTTTCGTTAAAGCCAACCAGTGCCAGCCCATTCGCTCAGTTAATCTTGTCTTTGGTAAACTGAGCGGTCACACAACACGGCTGCCGGCAATATCTGGCGTCATTTAATGGCGTAAGACCGGGGAATGAATTATTTGCTGCCTGCTCCTGTGCTGACGGCTGGTTAATGAAATTTACCAGTCGCTGCTCGTTGTCCAATTTGGAAAGTGCCGCGGATGATCTTTGACGGGGACTTTGATCATGACAGGCCATGGCTCGCTGACGTTTGACTGAGGTCGATGACGCTTGGCGGCGATTGAGTGACGGCTAACTATGATTCGGTGGTGCCTGATCAGCGGATTGTGAAGGGAATCAGGCGTTGACCCATTGCGCTCTTTGAAATTACCTACTTTATGCTGCTTTTTGGCCAATAGTAGGTAGCTGCATACGCGATTCATCTGACATTACCTACTTCTGATGCCTTTTGTCAAAATAGTAGGTAAAAATGCATATTCTGGGGATGATCGGACCAGACCGACTTTGTGAATTACCTACTATTGCGCAATTTTTATCAAATAGCAGGTAATGTTAGGGATCCCTAACTTGATATACATTGATTTTTACCTACTATCTATGCATTGGTTTTTCGAAAAAAGTAGGTAATGAGATTTCACCAGCCGTTATTATGCAAGAAATTTTGAATATTTGAGTCTAATTAGGTTCAATGCTGTCGAGTAGATGCCCGCATTCATGGAGAAGATTGCTTTTGGACCGTTGCAAGTTTTTCGATTACAACGTTTGCTTCATTTTCGGCGCATGGCAGATAAATGAGCAGATAAATGACCTCAGCAATTTTTGAAGTCTTATCTATTTGGACGATATTTCCGTTAAATGCAGGTAATGGACGAGCTGGATTGGGCCGCATCATAAATGAATGGACAAAAATAGCGTGATAGCAGATCTGGTAAAATCTGGGATCACGCGATGCTGTTTGGTTTAGGAGCCGAATCTTCTCTTTGGAATTAGGAATCCCGGCTTCAAAGTCAGTAAATTTAAGTTTTAGAGCTTATCTTTCGAGTCAGTGCTCCGACAATCGGGCTCAGCTTGTAGTTGTTAGTCAGATTAATTTCGTAAGTCTGGCAATACCGGGCTTAGCGATTGGCGATTTTGTCGTTGGACTTAAAGATCAGCCACTTGGAAAAGATATAGTTGGCAATCACGACGACGACATTGTCCAAAATCTTAACGACCAACTGTTGGATGGCGGAGTCAAAGCCTAAAAGCGTCACCCCGACGTACATAAAGACGATATCGATCAAAAGCGTCAAGGCACGATAGAAGTAGAACTTGATAAACTCCACGATAAAAGCGCGGAATGTCGTATAGTGTGAGCCAAAGACCCAGACCTTGTTCGTTAAATAAGCGACCAGAACGGAAACAAACCAGGCAATAATGTTGGCAAGCTGGTAGTTCCAGTGAATGCCGGAACTGAGCCATTGGAACACGCCGATATTGACGATGGTTGTCACCACGCCCCAAAACAAGTAGGCAATGACGCTTTTATATTTATTCCATAATTCAGTCATTAGTCTTGAGCTGCCTTTTCTACCAACTGTTTGGCAAATGCGTCCAGCTTGGTGATATCGTCTTGATCTGGCTCCAGGTTGATGTGAACGTTGTCAGCACCCTTAACGGCACCAGTTTGTTCAAAGGCCTCGCCAAACTTGTCAACAGCCAGGCAGAAGAAGTCTTCATAAAAAGTATCGCCTGAGCCGGCCACGCCATAAACCTTGCCGCTCAGATCTTCTTCTTTTAAGTCATCGAAAAAGTCCAGGCCTTCATCAGGCAGGGCACCTTCGTCATAAGTGTATGGGCAGACGACGCAGATGTCGACGTCTTCAAAATCAGCCGCGTCGGCCATCGTCATTTCGGTTTCTTCAACTTCAACGCCTTGGTTTTCCAAAGCTTCGGTAATAATATCGGCAACGTCTTCATTGTTACCAGTAATCGTGGCATATACGACCAATGCTTTTGCCATTGTTTTTCCCTCCACGTAAATAGATTCGTAAATAAATTCGCAACGGATAGTATAACACAGAATTATTTTGCGGCCTTGAGTGATATACTAAATAAGATATTAAAATTTATAAACTAAGGAGACTTTCTGGATGATTAGTTTAAAGTCACCACGCGAAATTGAAGCGATGGAAAAGTCCGGTGCCGTTTTAGCCGGGATGCACATTGGGGTGCGCGAAATCATTCGGCCTGGCATTTCCAGCTGGGTAATTGAAGAATTTGCCCGTGAATATTTCAAAAAGGCACATGCAATTGCCGCTCAGATTGGTTTTGAAGGCTACCAGTACGCAACCTGCATCAGCGTTAACGATGAGATCTGCCACGGTTTTCCCCGCAAGAAGCTGATTTTTAAGGATAATGATCTGGTCAAGGTTGATACGGTCGTGAACCTGGATGGCGCCTACAGTGATTCCTGCTGGTCATACGCGGTTGGCAAGGCCAGTGATGAGGTCAAGCGCTTGATGGACGTTACCTATAAGTCATTATATCTAGGGATTGATCAATGCAAGGTCGGTAACCGGATTGGGGACATTGGCGCGGCCATTCAGCACTATACGGAAGATGAGAACGGCTATGGCGACGTGCGCGAATTTGTTGGCCACGGTATTGGACCAACGATGCACGAAGATCCAATGGTGCCCCACTATGGCAAGGCGGGACAGGGAATTCGGTTGCGCAATGGAATGACCATTACCGTAGAGCCCATGATCAACACTGGTACCTGGGAAGCTGATACTAGTGATCCAAGCGGCTGGCTGGCTAAAACGGCAGATGGTGGCTTGAGCTGTCAATACGAACACTCGCTGGTAGTTACCGACAAAGGCCCAAAGATCTTGACTTCCCAAGATCCAGAAGCCGATGCCGCCTACCTGTACGATGACAACTACGCTGAATACCTGGCACACTACGCTAAGCTGGCTAAAGAAGTTGCCAAAAAGTACATGAAGTAGTCCATAAGATAATTACGCGTTACTAAAGACGTGATGCCTTGGTTTGCTGCCAAGCTCCACCACGTCTTTTATTTATGATGGGTGCAAGATGAGTAGAACGTTACGAAGAACTTTAATTGGCTTAGCTAGTATTTTATTAGTGATGAATCTGTGGATGTGGGATGGTCGGTTGCCATTTGTCGGCTATCAGGAAAATAATGCCCACCTGATGATTCTGCAGCTGATTCACGTTATTTTGATCGTTAGTGAACTTTTGATTTTGATGCTGCTGGGCAAGATGATGACGCGGCTGCGCTTGGCTAAAGTCCGCGTCGTCAGCAGCTGGCTGTTGATGGTGACCATTGGCATCTTGGCAGTCTTGCTGGATTTGTTTTGGAAGAAAAGCTTTCAGTTCAGCAGTCTTTTAGATGCCGTCATGCCGATTACGCGCAACGCCATGCCGCTGGCAACCGCTTTTGTTCTAGGGGGGGATAAGCAGTCGTTGGCTGGCTGACCTCAAGTTAAATCAGCGAATGGGACTGATTTTGGCGCTGCTGCTGCTGTTTTTGACGATGACGGTTTATAATCGCGACCTCTGGGGATTGGGCAGCGGCAATACGATTTTAAGCACGCTGCTGATTTTATCGTTAGGCGCGCTGACTGCCGAGTGGCGACCGCAGTCAAAGCGGAGGCTGCTCTTGGCTGCTGGTGGTCTGTTGGTGGCAACCGGTGTGATGGCGATGATCATGCCTAAGATCTCAATCATGCTGCATAATGACATGTCAACGGCCAGCCGGATTGCCAGTTTAAACAATTTCTGCCTGATCATCGTGGCGCTGCTGCTGAGTCTGGCTTTGAGCATGCCTGGCCGCTTGGCTGATGAGGTTGAGTCAGTAGTCAGCGATCGGCATAACGAGGCATACTGGATTACGCTGGGAACGGTGGCGATTGTCCAACAGCCGCTGCTTGAACAGCATTTTATCGGTTTGGCAGCTGGGCATTTTGAAAATCTGATTGCCAAAATGGGACTCCTGTTGGCAAGTGCGGTCATCGTTATTATCGCGGGCGGACTGCTACGCTGGGTTGGCAAATGGCTGTTGGAACGAACCGGCTTGATGCGGCGCTTGAACAACTGGATAGCGACGCTGCCAACTAGTCTTGGTCAATGCTGGCCATGGCTTAAGCAGTGGTGGCAGCGAAACTGGAGCACGGTCCTGTTATGGGGCAGCTGTTATGTGCTGGCGGTCGTTTCATTTATATTGATGAACAGCAGTTGGCAGTTGGCCCCAAATACGGGAAGTTCGTATAATGTCTTCCTTTATACAGTTTTTGCCTGCCAAAACATGCTGCTTTTGACAACGATTCTGTACGGTTTGATCGCCAAGACGCTGCAGGCATTGTTCAATCGCTACTGGGCAGCCTTGGGAACGACCACAGCCCTGGTGATGCTGATGATCGTTGCCAACCGAATTAAGATTGCCGCGCGCAATGAGCCGATTCTGCCATCTGAGGTCAGAATGTATCAGGCATATGGCAGTCTGTTTAAGATGGTCAAGGGCTGGATCTGGGTCGTGGCTGCGATTGTGGTGCTGCTTTTGGTCATGATCGTCGTTCGCCTGGAAAAACGTTATCCCGTTGCTAAAATCAAGTTGCCGGCAAAAATCGGCTGGCTGGTCGTGACCGTGATGGCATTTGGTAGCAGTCTGTTTTGGAACAATCAAGGATCAGCAGTTAATGCCTTTATGACTGGGATGGGCGATCAGGCAATGTTTTACAATCAATTGACCGGTGCCCGCATTAATGGTCCGCTGATTCAGTTTATGAATAATCTTGACGTTAAGGTGATGAATCGGCCCAACGGATATTCAAAGGCTAAGATGGCTGCAATTGCCAAGCGCTATCAAAAAGAGGCGCGGCGGATCAATCAAACCCGGCAAAACGATCTGGCTAAACAAAACATTATCTTTAATCTAAGTGAGAGTTTTTCTGATCCGCGTCGCGTGCCCGGCATCAAGCTGGCACATGATCCAATGCCTAACATTGAGCGATTGAAGAAAAACAACACCAGCGGCTTGATGATCAGTTCGGGCTATGGCGGCGGGACGGCCAATATGGAATACATGACCTTGACTGGCCTGGCGCTCTGCAATTTTTCGCCAACCCTGCCAACGCCTTATACCCAGTTGGTACCGTTTCAGAATCAGGCCTGGTCGATCAACCAGCTGTTTAAAACGTCGATGGCCATTCATCCATACGTCGGCGTCTTTTACAGTCGGATCGCGGTCTATCAGAAGTTAGGTTTTGATCGCTTTATGTACCTGGGCAGCAAGTATTCGATTAAGCATCAGTCCCAAATTGGCCGCAGTCAGTATCTTTCGGACGCGACCTCATATGCCAATACGCTGGATCAGCTAAAGCGCGGCGGCAATGGCTTGCTTGTCAATCTTGTAACGATGCAGAATCATTTTCCTTATGATCAGCATTATTACGATGGCGCTGACTATTATCATGCCAGTGCCAAAAACGGGACATCGACCGACCAAGTAGAGCAGTTTGCAATGGGCGTTCACTATACCGATCAAGCAGTCGCCAAGTTCATTAAGCAGATTGATCGGTTGAATAAGCCCGTCACGGTAGTCTTTTATGGCGATCATCTGCCTGGCATCTACCAAAACGACATGGCTAAGGATGGATTAAAGATGCATGAGACCGACTACTTTATCTACTCCAACCGCGCCGCTAGAAAACAGGGCGCCAAGAATCTGACCAAGAGTACCGGCTATGTCGTGCCAAACGACTTTATTGCCATGGCCGCGGCCCAGACCAACTCAAAGGTGACGCCTTATCTGGCATTATTGACGGATGTCTGGCAAAAACTGCCGGCTGCCGCGATGGATACCAGTCAAAGTACTACCAATACTTATAATTCCACCGCGCAGTTTATCAACCAGCAAGGAAAAGTCGTTGCCAAAGCCAAGCTGACTAAAAAACAACGGCAGCTCTGGCACGACTATCAGTTGGTTCAATACGATTTGACGACTGGTCATCAGTACCTGTTGAAAAATGGCATGATGAAATAGTTAGACAATACCCGCGTAAACCGGGTGAACGCACGCTCCTCAAGATAAGAGGGGCGTTTTTATTTCGTGATATAATATTTTTTGATATTGCATTGTCGCTCCGTGCTGATAATCTGATAAAATTAAAAACATTATTTCTGAGATAAGGCAGGTTAACCATGGACAAAAAGCCGAATAAAATAAAAAATTTCGTGCTGCTTTTTATTAAGCATTTCACCATGGCACAGGTTTCAGCGTCAGCGGCGGTCTTGGCCTACTACTCGCTGCTGTCGGTTTTTCCGGCGATCATCGTGGTCGGTAACCTGCTGCCAATGTTGGGGCTGAATGCCAAAACCGTCTTGGACTATCTGCAGACGGCGATTCCAGAATCAGTGTATGACTTTTTAAGACCGATCATCTATGACTTCCTGCAGCATGGGAACGGCGGCACATTGACTTTGGGTGCGATCGTGGCATTATGGTCCACCAGCTTGGGAATCGCGGCTTTTCAGCGCAGCGTCAATCATGCCTATGGGGTCGCGGAAAACCAAAATCCGATCATCAACCGTGCCGTGTCGTTTCTTTGGATGCTGGTCATCTTACTTATCGTGACGACGCTGGTGATTTTATATGGGCTTGGTGAACAGACCTTGAGCAGCCTGCAGCCGATCTTGGGCTTTAGTACCAAATACGTCACGTTCTTTAGGTCGATCAAGTGGCCGGTTACTTTCTGGGCCCTGTTTATCTTGCTAACCCTGCTGTATTACTTTGTTCCCAATGCTTTGGTCAAACTGCGCTACGTGATTCCGGGCGCCTTGATTGCAGATCTTTTATGGATGGGACTTTCCCGGGTCTTTTCCTATTACACGATGATTTTTGCCCATAACATTACGTCTTATAAAACGATTGGGGCGTTTATCGTGCTGATGATCTGGCTGGATCTGTCCGGGATGGTGATCATGATCGGGGCCACCATCAATGCCACGCTGCAGGATGCCCATGACGGCGAGATCAAGGAAAAGAAGCATCTTTGGCAGTACGTGCGCAAGATGCGGCATCGCGAGTTTAACGACCGCTACCATTATGATGAGCATAAATAAAAGCAAAAACGCCGGCAGAAAGGACCTGCTGGCGCTTTGAACAGTTGGACTTATATTTGGTTAAAGTGAGGAAGTTTTTAAGAAATGGCGAAAATTTCAAAAATTGAAGCACAAAAACGTCCTGGCCGCTATAATATCTATCTTGATGGCAAGTATGCGTTTGCCGTAGCTGAAAGCGTCTTGATCAAGTACCGGCTCATGAAGGGGATGGAACTCGATCAAGCACAGCTGGCTCAGATTTCTAATGATGATGAGATTGCCAAGACCTATAATAAAATGCTGGACTATCTGGCTCACCAGCTGCGAACGGAACATGACGTCTATGAGAAGATGCGTCAGCTCAAGACCCCGGCTGAAGATATTGAACCGGTGATGCAAAAGCTGCGCGGGCTCCATCTTTTAGATGATCACGAGTACGCGGCCAGCTACGTACGCACGGTGATGAATACTGAACTGAAAGGGCCCCAGGTGATTCGGCAGAAACTGCGGCAAAAGCAGATCGGCGAATTGGATATCGACAGTGCCCTGGCGCAGTTCACCCCGGAGCGGCAGCTGGAGAACGCGACCAAGCTGGCCAAAAAGCTGTTTAAACGCTATGGCAAGCTGCCAGCACGTCGCCAAGCCGAAAAAGTGCGGCAGGGATTGGTAACGAATGGCTATGCGGCCGATCTGTTCAATGAGATCAAGGATACTGTGACGCCGCAGCCTGATCTTGAGCAGGAAGACGAACTGTTGGCCAAAGAAGCGGCAAAGGTTTGGCGGCGCTATGAGAAACGCGTGCCGACGGATTATGAAAGACGGCTTAAAGTTAAGCAGGCTCTGTATCGAAAGGGGTTTGACCTGGATGAGGTTGAGCATTGGCTGAATGAGCATGAGAACGCTTGAGACCGATAGTAGTTTTAAAATGTCTTTTTAAATTCATAATTTACTGGTATTATGTAGAAAGTATTGTTTTGATAAGGAATTGCTTTCAAAAATCTTAACTAGAGTTTTAAGTGATATTATGCAAAATCAAATTGAAGAAACAGAGTCAACGGAAATCATGGAAAAAAGTCAAATAAAAAAACAATCACTGACCTATCTTTTCTTTAAGCGATTGACCGACATCGTTTTGTCGCTGCTCGCTTTGATTTGTTTTAGTCCAGTGTTTTTAGGCGTTTGGATTGCCAACCGCTTTGGCGACAATAAGGGACCGCTGTTTTTTAAGCAGACCCGAATCGGTAAAAACGGCAAGCCTTTTAAAATGTACAAGTTTCGCTCAATGATCGTTAATGCTGACGAGATGCTGCATTCTAACATCGAGCTTTATGAAAAATACGTTGAAAACAACTATAAGCTCGAGCCGGATGAGGACCCACGCATTACCAATCTGGGACGCTGGCTGCGGCGGACTTCGATTGACGAGATCCCACAGTTCATCAACATCTTAAAGGGTGACATGAGCATTGTCGGACCACGGCCAGTCGTTAAAGAAGAACTCAAGGAATATGGCGATCGCGTCGATAAGTTTCTGTCGGTCAAGCCGGGTGCCATGGGACTTTGGCAGGCTAGCGGCCGCAGCAATATCGGCTACCCCGAGCGCTGTGATCTGGAATTAAGCTATGTTGATCATGCGTCATATTGGTATGATGTAAAGATTATGTTTAAGAATATTATCAGCATCTTTAAAAATACGGGTGCTTACTGAGTTGGAGGGAAAGATTAGTGAACATTAAAGTCTTAGTAGCGGTGCACAAAAACTATGCAATGCCTAGTGATCCAATGTATCTGCCGGTATTTGTCGGCAAGGATCTGCATCCAGACGTTAACGATACTTTCCAAGGCGACAATACTGGCGACAATATCTCTAAGAAGAACGCGCACTATAACGAACTGACCGCGCTTTACTGGGGCTGGAAAAACCTGCCAGATTTGGATGCACTGGGCCTGGTTCACTATCGTCGCTACTTCTCTTTGCATCATGACAAGGATTTAAGCAAGGTTTTGAGTACGGCTGAAGCGGAGAATCTGTTAAAGGATTATGACGTTATTTTGCCAAAGCAGCGCAACTACTTTATTGAGACCAACGAATCGCACTACCTGCACGTTCATGAACATGAGCCGCTGGAAGTTACGCGCGAGGTTATCAACAAAAAGTATCCTGCCTATGCCAGATCATTTGAAACCGTAATGAAGCGGACCAAGGCACACTATTTCAACATGATGATTATGAAAAAACAGCCGCTCGATGAGTACTGCACTTGGCTGTTTGACGTCTTAGGCGAAGTAGAAAAGCGTATCGACTATTCCAACTACACGCCATATGAGCAGCGGGTCTTTGGATTTTTGAGTGAATTGCTGTTGGACACCTGGCTGGGATGCCATCCAGAGTATCGGACGGTTGACGTTAACTATGTCTTTATGGAAAAGCAGAACTGGCTGCTAAAAGGCGGTAAGTTCTTGAAACGTAAAATCATGGGACATGGTGAACACTAATAATCAGGAGAGAGAGCATGGCCAATTTAGTCGGTAAAAAATTTCATGAAATTGGCAATTGGCGAATTGATGGGCAGATTATCTATGAAATTGCATTTGCTTTTGAATTTGTAGTTGCGTTTTTAATTACTTCAACCTATACCGATTACTTTTCAAACCATTTGCTGCATACATTAATGTTTGCTGGTCTAGCATTGGTTTTATTAAAGATTTTTTTATTCGATGACTTAGATTTAAAATGGCTGGCAATCGATGCAATTGCCTTAATATTGCTATTGATAACTTGGCGAATGTCAAAAGAATTTTCGCTTTTTTCAATGGGGATTTTTGTTTTAGGTGCAAGAAATGTTGATTTTAAGCGAATTATCAAGATTTACTTTTATGTTGGAATGTTACTTCTAGCCTTTGTGGTGATTTCAGCTATGGGTGGCTTGATAAGAAATCTAGTCTATCGTCGAGACATGACCAATATCGTTAGGCAGTCATTTGGGATTGCCTACCCAACTGATTTTGCGGCACATGTCTTATACTTGATTTTAGCTTATGCCTATTTAAAGTTTGGCAAAATTAAATGGTATGATTACGCAGTATTTTTAGCGGCCGCGGTTTTCTTGGTAAAATTCTCTGACGCGCGCTTAAGTGCCTATGCCATCATCTTATCAATTCCAGTACTTTGGATCGGGCAAAGAGCTCAGACAGATCATTTATTAAGTCGATTCATTGCATCGTTTTATTGGACGGTTCCGATTCTATCGGCATATCTGGTGATTATTGCCTCATATTTTTTCACACCGTCAAATAAGATCCTGACTAAAGTTAACAATGCAAGTTCTGGCCGCTTGTTTTTAGGACATAAGGCAATCTCTGAATATGGCTTTTCAATGTTCGGCAAGCAGATTATTGAGCATGGCTGGGGTGGTGCCAATGGGTTGAAAATGTCGCAAAATGCCCCTGCTAATTATTTTTTTGTTGATTCTTCATTTTTACGAATGACGATTTTATATGGAATAATCATGGCAATTATAATATTATTGGCTATGACTAAAATTTCATGGGAATCATTCCAAAAAGGAAGCTTCGCATTAGCAAGCATTATTGTCATTGTATCGGTGAGTGCAATGGTGGAGCAGCGGCTATTGGATCTGGCATACGATCCCTTTTTAATTGCATTACTGGCCAATGTTTATACAAAACATAAAGCGGAGGATATATCTTGAAAAACTACTCAGCAAAAGAACTCATTCAAATGTTTTGGAAGAGTGTAATTTTGATTTTGGTACTGGCAGTTCTTGGCGGCGGAGCAATGGGTTACCGTGCCAAAAAGCAGCAGCACACTACTTATAGTGCCAGTCAGGAAATCGTAATCTCACATAATCTTAATGAAAATCAGTCATCAGATGATGGTCAGGATTCTATTACGAATGCTGATATGAATATGATGCCAACTTACGCGGCTATTGCGGAAAATGAGGCGATCTCGGAAACGGCACACAAAATGTTGCCAAAGTCGATTAAGAAGCACTACTCAGTTAAAGATGTAAATGATTCTGTTAAAGCCGTTGCGCATCAGCAGTCGTTGGTATTAACGATTAAGGCTAAAGCTGGTTCAGCCAAGGCCGCTGTCGAAATTGCCAATGCAACTGCAAAGGCGGTTAAGAAAGATCTGCCTAAGCTGCAGCCAGGTGCTGGTACCGTAACGCTGCTGGCTAAGCCAACTACCAAGTCAGTAACCAGTGAAACACTGCCGCACGCCAAAAAATATGCAATGGTGGGCGCAGCTATGGGTGGCTTGATCGGAATCGTAATTTCCTTTGTCGTAATTACCTTGAAGGATCTTGTTAAGAAACGTAAATAAAGTTATTTTAGAGATTAATTGGTAATGCTGATTGATCTCTTATTTTGTATTTAGGAGTGAAAAAATGAGTAAACGAGTTTTGTTGACGGTTGTTGATCCCAATCCGAATAATGCAGGGCCAAAAGCTAAGAATGACATTGAAGAGATCCTGGCTCAAGAAGGCTATCAAGACATGCGGTTGCCATATAACTGGGAATCAAAAATAGCTAAATTTAAATATAAATATTGGAGCATTCCAAGACTGTTTAAGAACAAAGAAATTGACGAATTGGTAATGCAGTTTCCAATCTACTCACGGGCGCTGATGGATGCTTTTATTGAAAATTTTCGTAAGTATTCAAATGGTAAGCTGTTTTTTATCATTCATGATATCGAATCGTTGCGTTTCTTTAAGGATGACCCCAGCTATGTAGAAAAAGAAGTGCAATGGCTCAAAGAAGCCGACGGAATCATCTCTCATAATCAGAGCATGGAAAAATGGATTCGCAGTCAAGGAGTAGAAACGCCAATCGTAAATCTGGGATTGTTTGACTACTTAAACCCACAGCCAATTGATGAGGAAACTGAATATAATAAGTCGGTATGTCTAGCCGGTAACCTAAGAAAGTCTAATTTCTTGCAAAAGATTGATATGAAGGATGCCAAATTAAATGTTTTTGGTCCCAATGCTCCCAAGTCTTTTGGAAAAGGCGTTGAATACAAAGGACAGTTTTCTCCAGAAGAGCTGCCTAAACATTTGAAGTCAAACTTTGGCTTGATCTGGGATGGTGACAGTCTGGAAACTTGTACTGGGCAGTTTGGCGACTACATGAAATATAACTGCCCGCATAAGGCATCATTATATTTAAGTACTGGTATTCCAGTGATTGTCTGGAAAGAAGCTGCGGTCGCTCAATATTTGGTTGACCATCAGTTGGGAATTGCTATCGACAGTCTGAAGACGCTGCCCGAAATCCTGAATCAGATTAGTTCTGATGAATATAAGGTAATGAAGCAAAATGCAATTGAAGCAGCTCATGCATTGCGTAATGGGGAACATATCAAGACTGCCTTAAACGAACTGGAAAAAGAAATGTAGATTTGGAGGCGAAGTAAATGATACCTAAAAAGATCCATTATATTTGGCTTGGTCATGGTAAAAAATCACCGAAAATGAAACGATGCTTGGCTTCATGGCAGCAGGTTCTAGTTCCAGCTGGTTATGAGATTATTGAATGGAACGAAGATAATTGGGATGTTACGCAGAATAAATTTGCCTATGAAAACTATCAGGCTGGCAAGTATGCTTACCCATCCGACGTTATGAGGCTTGACGTACTTTATCGATATGGTGGAATCTATATTGATACTGACATTTTAGTGAAGAAGCCCTTTGATGAGTTTTTAAATCTGCCAGCATTTTGGGCGATGCAGTTTGATAATACGATTAGTACTTCGATCTTTGGGGCTGAGGCTGGTAATTCTTTTATTAAGTCATTATTGACTAAGTATGATGGATTTGATCGTCAAATGATGCTGGACGGCAGATTGCCGGAGACCAACAATGAAATTATCACCAAGGCCTTACTTGATTACTATCCAGAATTTGTTTTGGAAGATAAAAAACAAATTTTAAATGATGGAACGGTAATTTTTCCTAAAGAGTATTTTATGTTTCCAACATTTAATAAATCGATGGGCTATTCAGAACATCTCTTTACCAAGACTTGGGGCCATGATGACTATTCAAAGGCGCACTATGTTATTAAAGACATTGTGCATCGATTAGTTGGGGATGTTGTCTTTGGTAAGATCAGCTCAGCACGTGGGCGTAAGCTCTTTTTACAAAATGAAGAATATCAAAGAGAACGGGATAATAAAAAGCAAGGATCGTAAGCTAGCATGAAAACAGATATTACCATAATTATTCCAACCTATAATGCTGAGCACACGATTGAAAAGTGTGTAGAAAGTCTGCTTAAGCAGGTTGGTAATTTTTCATATCAAATCATAATCTTGGATGACGGTTCCAGTGATGGTACGTTAGCTAGGCTTGAAAAATACCAGGATAATCAGTTGGTTGAGGTAGTTGCCAAGCAAAATACTGGTGCTTCAGCAACTCGGAATGTCGGGATTGAAATGGCAGAAATGGATTCCGAATACTTAATTTTTGTCGATGCTGATGACTTTGTTGAAGCAGACTATTTAAAGCTGCTATTCGATCAATTTAAAGATAATAGTAACTGTGATCTGGCTATCTGCGGTTATCGTAAGGAAGATGAAAATGGCGAGTTGCGTTTTAGGGCTGCTGGTCAAAAGCAAATGATGGATCGGCGCCAGGCTTTGGAACAGATTTTTGTAAGTACTGGCTATGAAGGCTATCCTTGGAATAAGCTATTTAAAACTAGTATCATTAAAGATAATCAGATTCGCTTTAATACCGATTTAGTATTAGCTGAAGATTTATATTTCTGCTGCGAGTACTTGCTGCATTGCTCTAAGGTGAGTTATGATCCGAAGCCGGTTTATCATTACGTGGTTCAAGAGAATAGTCAAATCAATTCGAATCGTTATGGTGCGCCATATAATCCTAAGTCTTTAAACATCATTACCACTTATACAAGACTGCAAAGCTTGATTCCTGCTAAGTACCAAAAAGTACACCAATCGATTAATACACAGCTTTGTTGGAGCTCTACGACGATTTTACGTAACATCATGCTGGCGCCCAATCGAGACGAGGTGCCAGCTGACACGATTGCCAAACTGAAAGGAATAGTTAAGCAAAATCGTCATGATTTCATGCAGAATACAATCTTGCCAAAGCGGGATAAAATTATTTTTATGTTGAACCTTTATGCACCGGGATTACTAGCGTGGATCTGGAAAAAATTTAGTTTACGGGGAAATGGATTTTAAATTTAAGAAAGCTTAAAATTGAAATTTTATTATTCAAAAAATAATCTCCGTAGTAAAATAGTACAGTTAATATGATTCAAGATAAATCAAATTCTAATTTATAAATAAAGAGGACCGTTATGAATAATTACGATTATTTAGTAGTAGGTGCCGGCTTATTTGGAGCCACTTTTGCCTACGAAGCAGCTAAGCGTGGCAAGCGCGTTAAGGTAATTGAAAAGCGCAGCCATATTGCTGGCAACATCTACACTAAGAAAGTTGATGGTATCCAGGTACATGAATATGGTGCTCATATTTTCCATACTTCTGATAAGGCAATCTGGGAATACGTTAATCAGTTTGCGGAATTCAACCGCTACACGAATTCTCCAGTAGCCAACTACAAAGGGGAAATGTACAACCTACCATTCAACATGAACACCTTTAATAAGATGTGGGGAGTTCGAACGCCTAAAGAAGCAATGGCTAAGATCAATGAGCAGCGAGCTGAAATGGATGGCAAAGAGCCTCAGAACTTAGAAGAACAGGCTATTTCTCTGATCGGTCGCGATATCTATGAAAAGCTGATCAAGGGCTATACCGAAAAGCAGTGGGGTCAAAAGGCAACTGAGCTGCCGGCCTTTATCATTCGGCGACTGCCAGTTCGATTGACTTACGACAACAACTACTTCAATGATCTGTACCAAGGCATTCCAATGGGCGGCTACACGCAGATCGTTGAAAAGATGCTGGCCAACGATTTGATCGACGTTGAACTGGGGGTTGACTTCTTTGATCAACAAGATGAATATCTGGCAAACTTCCCTAAGATCGTCTTTACTGGGATGATCGATCAATTCTTCAACTATGAATTGGGTGAGTTGGAATACCGCAGCTTACACTTTGAGACTGAAGAGCTTGACGAAGACAACTATCAAGGTAATGCCGTGATTAATTACACTGATGCCGAAACGCCGTACACGCGAATTATTGAGCACAAGCACTTTGAATTCGGTAAGGGCGATGAAGGCAAGACGATCATTACGCGCGAATATCCAGCTGACTGGAAACGAGGCGATGAACCATATTATCCAGTTAACAACCAACGTAATAATGCTCTTTACCAACAATACACGGAATTGGCCGGACAAAAGGCGCCAAACGTTATCTTTGGTGGTCGTCTGGGTCAGTACAAGTACTACAACATGGATCAAGTAATCAAGGCGGCCTTAACGACCGTGGCTGAGGAGTTTGACAAGTAGATCATGAAGGTTATCAAAAACTATCTGTATAATGCGGGCTACCAAATTTTATTGATGTTTGCTCCTTTGATTACGACACCATATGTTTCACGAGTTTTGGGAGCACATGCATATGGTATCAATACTTATACAAATGGTTGGGTTACTTTCTTTTATTTGATGGGTCAAATGGGGATAACCCTCTACGGTAACCGTGAAGTAGCCTATCATCGTGATGATAAATATAAGCGTTCGCAAACTTTCTGGGGCATTGAGCTTCTTCAATTAGGTACGATTACCATTGCCTTGATAGCCTATTTGGCAGCTGTTTTTCTCTTTAGTACGACGTTTAAGAAATATTACCTGCTGCAAACATTATGGATTGTGGCTGCAGGACTTGATGTTTCTTGGTACTTTATGGGAATGGAAGACTTTAAAAAGACGGTTACGAGAAATACGATCGTCAAGTTGATTTCAATTGCGTTGATCTTTATACTTGTCCGAACGGAAGCCGATCTTTGGAAGTACGTGCTGCTTTTGGGATTGGCGCAGGTTGGTGGTAACGTTACTTTATGGCCTTATCTGCGCAACAGTATTCAATGGGTACCAATCAAAGAATGGCATCCGCTTAAGCATTTCTACCCATCTCTGTTGCTGTTTATCCCAACAATTACCACGCAGATCTATTTAGTTGTCAACAAATTAATGCTTGGTAAGATTGGGCAGCCAACTGCCTTGGGACAATTCGATTTTGCTGATAAAATCGTTAAGTTGGTCTTAGCAGTCGTAACGGCTACGGGGACGGTTATGTTGCCTCATGTCGCCAATAAATATGCTAATGGCGACGTTAAAGGGATTCGAACAAGTTTATATTCTTCATTTGATTTTGTAACAGCAATGTCCGTTCCAATGATGTTTGGCTTAATGGCAATTTCATCTAAATTCGCTCCCTGGTTCTTAGGAGCGGAATATGTTGATACTGGCCGAATCATCTTCTTGGAGGCGCCGGTAATTCTGTTTATTGCCTGGAGTAACGTCACAGGAACGCAATATCTAATGCCGGTTAATCGGGTCAAAGAATATACGCTTTCGGTAACGGCAGGTGCAGTAGTTAACATTATTGGAAATCTGTTTTTGATTGAACCTTATTCCGCAAATGGGGCAGCGATAGCAACCGTTATTTCTGAGTTTGCGGTAACAGCAGTGCAGCTGTACTTTGTTCGAACCACCATTAGTCGACGAATGCTATTTAAAGATCTGTGGCGCTACTTATTAAGCGGTCTTATCATGTACTTTGTAGTTTTGCGCCTAGATGAAATTATGAAGATGAACATCATTAATTTAGCAGCGCAAGTAGTTATTGGGGCAGTAGTTTATCTGCTTTGTATTCTTGTATTTAGAGCTCCAATCGTTGAACGGGCCAAGCAGATTTTGACAGATAGATAAATTTTACAAAATCCCTTAAAATAATTACCTGAATTAGGAGAATGTTTTGAGGGATTTTTTGTATCTAGAAATAAAGAGTAACCAAGGGAGAGATTTTGTGAAAAAAAGGATCGAATGGATTGATATTGCACGTGGGATAGCGATTATAGCGGTAATTATTGGACATTCTTTGGGAAATTATTTTCCCGGAAAATTTGCTAATTTTATTTACGCATTTCATATGCCGATATTCTTTATATTAAGCGGTTATTTATATCATCAACAAGATTCAAAAAAGTTGATGAAAAAATCCTTTTTAAATTTAATAGTTCCTTATATTGCAACTGTCAGTCTGGAATTATGTATTATTATCTTTAACCGAATTGTACCAAACCCGGTTTTAGCACCAAGTCGAGCCCATTCGATTAAGGAGTTTATGGTTTCAATCGTATATGCGGCTGGTGCGGATACTCAGATTGGAAGCCATCATATTCAAGCAATTGGAGCACTTTGGTTTTTAATAGCAATGTTTTTTGGAATTCAGCTTTTCAATCAGATAATGAAGCTAAATATTCAAAAACACAGCTTAATAGTCAAAGGGGTATTGACGATGCTGTGTTCACTTGTCGGTATCTTTTCGGCTAGATATGTAACGTTACCATTTGCATTACAACCGTCCTTGCTATCTCAAATTTTCTTTTTCTTTGGCTTCGTAGTTAAAAAGTACCAGCTTATTGATAAGTTTGGGACAGTGCTGATCATTATAAGTATGGCTCTTTGGCTTATTGATTCACAATTTAACCTGTTTGGTTTTGTTAATGCAGCGGCTAAAAATACATGGTTGGCAGTACTTGTTGGTATGCTTTCAAGCATGGTAGTAATAAAATTCAGTGTTTTTCTTGATAGAGTATTGAGTTTTTCTATGACACTGTGGATGAAGAGAATCTTAGAATTTTGGGGATCGCAGTCATTATTGATTTTATGTTTTCATCTAATTGATTTGGATATGGTTCAAATTTGGCCAGTTGTGGTTGGAAAACTTTCAGTTGTTTCTTACACGTTTGCTATAATTTGCGGAATTTTATATAGAATAGCTTTTGCCTCATTTTTTGCTATAAGTATGCCTAAAATTCCTTTACTGCGAAATCTATACATGAATCGCCAATATCCTTTGAAAAATCTTTTGAAAAAGTAAATGTAGAATTTGAAATTTATAATTTTATATTAGTACAATTGGAAATAAGAAAATTGGGGGAAAGATTAGATATGAATGTATATAAACATTTTAAAATGTACAAAAAGGGGAAAAATGGTGTTGCATGGCTCTAACTACGTTTGTGGCCATACTTGGAGTATTGACAACGACTCAAACTGCCAATGCAGATGTTGCCAATGAAAATCAAACTGTACTGCTGCCCTCAGTCGAAGCAGATACCACTAATGAAAATTCATCTAGTACTGATCTAAAAGCAGTTAGTGAAAATAGCTCTGATTCTTCACAAAATTCGGGTGTCAGTCAAGCAATTGTTTTTAGTCCTAAAAGTGAAGCTGTAAGTTCTGACAATGTTTCAAATAGTTCTATTGAAGATATCACTTTAGATTCAAAGTCAATTCAAAGTACGGAAGCTCCTACAGCAAATCAAGTTTCTCCTGTATCAGATACAGAAAAAAACAAGGCAATATTAGATAGCCCTAAAAATAGTAATGTTGAAGCCGTATCAATGACATCATTGCCTGCTTCAACGATTAAAAATGGTTTAGAAACTGAAAATACGAATACCTACTATTATGAAAACGATCAGCAGTTAAAGAATGCCTTTAAGATTGTTAATGGCAAAATGTATTACTTCAATTCCAATGGAGTAATGGCAAAAGACTACTTCTATAAAAATTGGGGTCATACTTATTATTTCCAAAAAGATGGTTCTCGCTTGGATGACGGATTCTATAACAATTGGAGAAACACCTACTACTTTGGAAATGGTGGTGTTCGTCTAGATGATGGATTCTATAGTAACTGGGGTCATATGTATTACTTTGGTGATGGTGGAGTTCGTTTAGATAATAGCTTTTACAATAATTGGGGGAATCTTTACTACTTTGGTTCAGATGGCTCATTACAAAAAAATAGGCAAGTTAGTGTTAATTCAACGAATTATTGGGCTAATAATGATGGTGTTTTAACTCCCCAATTTGATAACGGAGTAAATCGATACATTATTAATAACCACATAAGTCATGCAAGTATTACATATTACAATGCTATTCCTGAAAACATTACGGGAACTTATTCCGGTACCAGTGATGGCAGGCCGAATATGATTGTTGTTCATGAAACTGCAAACCCTAATGATAGTATCTGGGGTGAAATCAATTATGAAAAATCGAATTATAATAGTGCCTTTGTTCACGCATTTGTAGATAACAATAGCATTATTCAAATTTCTAATACTGACCATGAGGCATGGGGAGCAGCCTATCCTGCTAATGGCCGTGCTGTTCAGTTTGAGCAAGTTGAAGTATATGGCGGTTGGAACTTCGCTGCAGAACTTGTAAATGCTGCCTATTACACAGCCTATAAAATGAAACAATATGGGATGTATCCAAGAATTGCTGATGGTGATTTGAGTGCTACATTATGGTCACATCATGATGTAAGTCGCTATTTGGACGGTACTGATCATACCGACCCAGACAGTTACTGGTCAAATCGTGCTTGGACCAACTTTGGAACTGGTTATGGCATGTGGGACTTTACTATGTTGGTTAACTATGAATATGCATTACTACAGTAAATAAAATAGCCCATACTCTTAAGTTTGGAAAGTAACTTTAAGAGTATGCGTTTTAGTTTTAAAAATTAAAATTTTTGAAATTTCTTTGAAAATAAGGTTACGAAGCCATTGCAAAAATTATGGTTATATAACAAAAATTGTGATTAGTTATACATTTAAGATTTATGTGTTAGTATGAGCTGTGTTAGTAATTAAATAAAAATTAAAATCATTAAAAATAAAAATTTAGCAAACTTTAGCAATGGAAGGGCAGGAATAGTAGATTATGGATGTACGGAAACACTATAAGATGTTCAAGAAAGGCAAAAAGTGGTGTTGTATGGCTTTGACGGCCGTTGCGGTTGCTACCGGAACGATGATGGCAACTCAAACGGCTAATGCAGATACAGCACAGCAGTTAAAACTGATAACATTACTGTGTCGACAGTTTCTGGGGTTACGCCAGACAGTCTGAATGCATCTAGTTCAACGACATCTGGTGAGAATACGATTTCAGCAACGTCAAGTGCAGATGCTACAAGCCAGACCAGTGCTTCCATTACGGAAAATATAGCTGATGCTACAAGTGAATCTGTAAATGCTACTAATCAATCCGTTGCAGATAGTGCCAACATTGATTATTCAACTGTGTCAAATGATATTAGTAATGGTGCATCAGCGACTAATGATTCAAAAACTGCTAAAGCCGATGAGTCAGCATCAGCAGACGAAAAATCTGTTGCAGATATGTCAGAAGTATCAAGTAATGTTGCTAGTTCGGCTAATAATGATGCAGAAGCTGTAGCAATGACTTCATTAGTTGCGGTTGAACAAAAGAATGGCTTAGTAACTGAAAATGGTAATACCTATTATTACCAAAATAATCAGCAATTAAAAGACACCTTTGTGACCATCAATGGAAAGACGTATTATTTTAAATCTAATGGTACGATGGCCAAAGATTACTTCTATCAAAATTGGGGAAATACGTATTATTTCCAAAAGGATGGCTCTCGTTTAGACGATGGCTTTTATCAGAACTGGGGCAATACCTATTACTTTGGTGATGGTGGTGTTCGTCTAGATGATGGATTTTATACTAACTGGGGTCACACATACTACTTCGGTGATGGTGGTGTTCGCCTAGATGATGGTTTTTATCAGAACTGGGGTAATACGTATTATTTCCAAAAAGACGGTTCTCGTTTAGATGACGGGTTTTATAGTAATTGGGGCCATACCTACTATTTTGGTGATGGTGGCGTTCGTCTAGATGATAGTTTTTATTTTAATTGGGGAAACTTATATTACTTCAATAGTGATGGATCATTAGCTCAGAATCAGAGCGTATGGGAAAATGGCAATGAATATTGGGCTGGCAGTGATGGTGCAATCACTACAGGCGATTCGACTGTAGAAACCGCAATTAGCGCTGCAAAAACTCAGATTGGTTTAGCACCATATACATGGGGAGGTGGACGGACGGCCGCCACAATAGCTGCTCATCAGTTCGATTGTTCTAGTTTTGTTCGCTGGGCGTATGCTCAAGCCGGTATTTCACTGAATGGTGGGCTTTGGGCTACTACCTATACGGAAATCTATTCAGGAACTGGAGTACAAGTCAGTCAGATGAAACGAGGGGACCTGTTCTTTATGGATGATAACGGTCACGTTGGTTTGTATCTTGGTGGTGGCTGGTTCATTCACGATTCACCATCGTCACCTACGAAGGGTGTTGGTATTAACAACTTAGATGATCATTTACCTGCGTATCCAAACCTTACTTGGCGAAATATTATTACTGCAATATGGAATGGTGTTTATGGTGTACGTAGGGTTGCATAAGTTGCTAACAATAAAGATCTCTTAGGAGGTCTTTTTATTTGTGAAAAAAACTAGAAGATAAGATTACAAATCTATTGCAAAAATTATCGTTCTTTAACAAAAACAATGAATAGTCATTTGACGGATAATTGTGTGTTAGTATGAACATTGTTATCAATATAAAATAAAAATTAAAACCATTAAAAATTTAGCAAACTTTAGTAACGGAAGGGTAGGAATATTTAAATCATGGATGTACGGAAACACTATAAGATGTTTAAGAAAGGCAAGAAGTGGTGCTGCATGGCTTTGACAACCGTTGCAATTGCTGCTGGAACGGTGATGGCAACACAAACGGCTAATGCGGATACAGCAGTTGAAACGGGCAACGCTGTAGTATCAACAACTTCTGAAGTTCCGTCAGCCAGTGCAAACACTTCTGGTTCAGCTACATCTAATGAGAGCGCAGCTTCAGCAATGTCAAGTACAACAGTTGCAAGTCAGGCTAGTGCTTCCAGTACAGAAAATATAGCTAGCGCTGTGAGCGAATCTGCAAATATTATCAGTCAATCTGTTGTAGATGATGCCAACAGTCAATCTTCTGTTGCAAATACAGCTAATGATAGTGCAGCCAGTGTGTTAGAAATTGCCGAAAGTACTAGTTCAGCATCAGCAAGTACAAACTCTGATACCGCTGTAAAAGAGGCCTCTACGGTTTCAAACGATTCTGAAAGTTCAGCCGTTAGTTCTGCAGTAGCTGATACTGCAGAAAAGGATGGTTTAGTAACTGAAAATGGCAATACTTATTATTATCAAAATGGTCAGCAATTAAAGGATAATTTTACAACCATTAATGGTAAGACTTACTATTTTAAAGCAAATGGTACTATGGCCACGGACTACTTTTATCAGAACTGGGGTCATACGTACTATTTCCAAAAAGATGGTGCTCGTTTAGACGATGGCTTTTATCAGAACTGGGGTCATACGTACTACTTTGGTGATGGCGGTGTCCGTCTAGATGATGGGTTCTATAGTAATTGGGGCCACACGTACTACTTTGGTGATGGCGGTGTCCGTCTAGATGATGGGTTCTACACTAACTGGGGCCACACGTACTATTTCCAAAAAGATGGTGCTCGCTTAGATAATGGATTTTACACCAATTGGGGTAACGTCTATTACTTTGGTGATGGTGGCGTTCGTTTAGACAATAGTTTCTATACTAATTGGGGAAAAATCTATTACTTTGGAGCGGATGGAGCACGTGTAACCAATGCTACGATTAACCTTGGATTTGGCAATCTGACTTTTGATGGCAATGGTGTTCTTTCCGATTCCAATTCATTTATTGGTAGTATCGTAAATGGCGCAATTCGTGGATGGACTCAATATAAAATTTTGCCATCACTGACGCTTGCTCAAGCAATTCTTGAAAGTGGATGGGGCAGATCGACTTTGGCCTCTCAATACCATAATCTGTTTGGCATTAAGGGTTCCTACAATGGGCAATCCGTAACTATGGCAACCGCTGAATATATTAATGGACGCTATATTACCATAAATGATGCATTCCGAGCATATCCTGACAATGATGCTAGTGTTGCTGACCATAGCTTATTCTTCATTCAAAATTCCCGTTACAGTAATTTGATAGGGGTTACTGATTCCAATACTGCAACGTACTTGGTCCGAGCAGATGGTTATGCAACAGATCCATCATACACAACTTCATTAAGAAATATGATCAGTACTTATAATTTGACTCGTTTTGATCAAGTTGCTTTCCGTTTATAATTAATAAATTGTGAAGAAACGACTTTTGCCGAAAGGTTTAAGCCGTTTCTTTCATTTTTACAATTATTACAGAAGCGTTTCAAAGATTATTGTTGATTAACAATCAACTGAAAATACACGATTATAGGATTTTTTATGGTAAGGTAATAATCGTTAATAAATTATTAGTGAAAATTAAATCTTTAAAAATAATGAAAGGACTTTTGTTGATTATGGAAGCAAAGAAACACTTTAAATTGTTTAAGAAAGGTAAACAATGGTGTTGTATGGCAATTGCCACCACAACTGTAGCTTTGGGCGTTGCTGCGTTTAATGCTCAAAATGTTAACGCTGATACAGTTAATGATGTGCAAACAACAGCTGTTGCTTCCACAAGCACGGAAATTCAAAGTGAGAGTGTCGCCGAACAATCTGATGCAAGTGATGTAGCTCTATCAACTACTGATACTATTGCTGTCAACGAAGCGAGTGGAGTAAATTCAGCAGTTGCTAGTTCAGTTGCTGAAAGCAGTAATGAGAGTGCTCAAAGTAATGCCCCAGTTGCTTCTCAGAGTACCTCATCAAATAGCAGTGCAGCTTTACCTGCTGCAAGTGCAGAAGCCTCTTCAGCTGCTGAAAATGTAGTGTCTGTTTCTTCCTCTGTAAATGAAGAAGTTGCTGACAGTGATGTAGCAATGACTACGTTGTCTGCTCAAGCTGTTAAGAATGGTTTAGTTACCGAAAATGGCAACACTTACTATTATCAAAATGGTCAAGCGGTTAAGGATTATTTTTTGACGCAAAACGGTAACATCTATTATTTTACCGCTGATGGTACAATGGCCAAGAACTACTTCTACAGTAACTGGGGTCATATGTACTACTTCCAAGGCGATGGTGCACGTTTAGATAATGGATTCTACAACAATTGGGGTCACACGTACTACTTCCAAGGCGATGGTGCACGTTTAGATAACGGATTCTACAACAACTGGGACAATACGTATTACTTCCAAAGTGATGGTGCACGTTTAGATAACAGTCTTTATAGTAACTGGGGGAACCAGTATTACTTTGATGGTAATGGTGCCTTAGTAAAGAACGCTAATGTTACTGTCAATGGAGTTGCATATAAAGCAGCCAGCGATGGTGTTTTGACCTCTGTTAACGATGCAATCGTACAATTGGCTTTGAAACTTACCACAATGAATATTCCTTATGTTTGGGGTGGTGATTCATTGCAATGCATGGATTGTTCTGGTTTGGTTAAATATGTGATGTCACAGGTACGAGGCTTAAACCTTCCTCATAACACAATTGCTCAAGAGGGCTACTTAACTGCCCGTAAGGCGGTAAGCCAAGCACAGCCTGGCGATCTGCTTTTCTGGGGTAATGCGGGTGCATCATACCATGTCGCAATCTACATTGGCAATGGAAAATACGTTCACGCACCGCAACCTGGTGAATACGTAAAAGTTGGCTACATTAACTCATACTTTATGCCATCGTTTGCTGGTACGCTTCGTTAAATTTATTAGGCATTGGCATGACGGAAGAGTCTGCCAGTGCTTTTTTATTGTTGATTGCCATTATCAATACTAGTATAATTCGATTATGAAATTGTCCGTTAAATTAAAGGAGATTATAAAAATGCATTTTAAGAAAGTATTGGCCACTATTGCAACTTTTGGGTTAATGCTATCCTTAACTGCGTGTGGAAGTAAACAAACCGTTTCTACCGGCAGTTCAAGTAAATCAGCTAACGTATCAGCAAAAACATCTGGATCATCATCTGTTAAATCTCAAGACAAAAAATATTCAGAAGCTCAATATGCAATGATGGCATATCTCAAGAGCGCAAAAAAAGAGGGTACTAATACTGGAAATCAATCAGTACAGATAACTACTAATAATAATTTAAGACGAAGAATAAGTGACAATCAAGAACAATATACGGTTACTAATACTGCAAAGAAGGTAACTGTTAAGTCTTCAGAAGCTTCCCATGTCTTTTCAAAAGATCAACTAACTAAGTCTTTACAGAAAAATGTTGAAAATGTGAACGAATTACTGGATAAAAATAGTGATTCATCCGACAACTTAAGTTCTTCAATTTCATCATCAAAAGAAAGCAACGTTACTGAATCTTCTAGTAGCAGTTCATCATCCAGCTCTTCGAGTGCATCTTCATCATCAAGTAGTCAAAGTACCGCAAAGATGACAGCTGCTGATGCAAAGGCTATGCTTAAAGAACACGTCAGCGTTGAAAGAGAAAAAGCTGGTTTAAGTGGTCAATCAGTATCCGGGATGCCAACTGCTGATGATGTTGACAGTTTTACTATGAATCAAAACTCTGATGGAAATTGGACGGCAACAGGCATGATTAATGGACAGACTGTTACCTACAACATTACTCCATCACAAGTATCCTCAAATAACTAATAATAAAAGGATAGTACATCATGGATTATTAGAAATTCATGATGTACTATTTTATTAATGTGTATTTTTATTATAGAAAGAAGTTTTAAAACCATATGAGTAAAAAGAAACAATTTTCTCAATTTTTTATTGCTCTATTATTGATAACAAATTTTTTGATAATGCTGGTTTGGAATTTAAAAACACCATTAATGGATGATGATTTATGGTTTAGATATCAAGCAGTTCAAGGGCATATAATAAGAGATGGTATACAAGATTATATGACTTGGAATGGTAGATTTTGGGGTCAGACATTTTGTCGAGTTTCTTTGTTGGGCGGTCAAAAGGGATCGAGCATTTTAAATGCATTTTTATTTGCAATTTTGATTTTTTTAATCCTAAAAATAACAGATGCACTGCAAGATGAAAATTTTTCTCTATTAAGAGTAGTTACTGTTATATCTGCCATATATCTCTTTACTCCTGGATTTGCCAGTGTATTTATTTGGCGCGCAGGAGTTGGAAATTACATGGATACAATGATTATCTATATTAGTTATCTTTTATTATTCGTAAATGCCACTAATAAAAAACTAGCCTGCCTATATCTACCTATGTTAGGGTTCTTTGCAGGATGGGGAAATGAAAATACCTCTGGTGGTGTGATCCTAATATCAATACTTGTAATTTGTATCCAATATGTTTTTACAAAAAGGTTTTATTTAAGTCAAATATTAGGATTAGTGTTTAGCCTAATTGGATTGGCAATATTGGTAATGTCGCCAGGAGGACATAATCGATTAGTAACAACTCATCCAAACTTCTTACAAGAATCTATCATTAGAAGAACTTTAAGCAATTTTAAACAATTGGTTGCTTTTATACTATCACAAAAGCAGATGGTTTTATTTTTTGTATTATTGGTTTTAGTAATAATAGTTGCTACTCTTTATAATAAAAATCGTTATCAATATCTTATAGGACTTTCATTTGTAATTGGAGGTGTTGCCTCAATTCTAGTGTTGGTATTTGCGCCTGAAGGATTTAATGAATCTCGCGCTTTCTCTGGTGGATTTATATTAATGATTGTAGGAATATTTAAACTACTTTCTTTTAATGCGGAAAATAGAATTTCTTTAATTATAAACATTATAAGCGTTTTGATTATTATGTTGTCGTTTTACCGAGTTGTAGTTGGATATAAAGATGCAATGGTATTTAACCATAATTTGTCAGCACGTTATTCAATAATAATTAATTCAAAAAATAAAGAGAATGTGTATGTTGAACCTATTTCATATAATAGTAATAATGATTATTCAATTGAAAACTCCTTTTTTGAATTAACAAATGATCCTAATGCTTTTCCAAATAATGTGTATGAACCTTATTTTAAGGTGAAAAAAATCTATTTAAAATAAACATTTATGTTCTGTAAATTACATTTATTAAGGTTGGAATTTAAAATGTCAAAATTATCGATTGTAGTTCCTTGTTATAACGAAGAAGAATCAATTCCATTATTCTACCCAGCTGTGGAAAAAGTCGTTCGTCAAATGAACGATTTACAAATTGAATATTGGTTTGTCAATGATGGTTCGTCAGATAACTCACTAGCCGAAATGCGCAAACTACACGAACAAAATCCTGAGCGCGTCCATTACGTTTCTTTTTCGCGCAACTTTGGTAAAGAAGCCGGATTATACGCTGGATTACAAGTAGCCACCGGTGATTACGTCGTGGTAATGGACGTTGATCTACAAGACCCGCCAGAATTTTTGCCACAAATGTATGAATTGCTCCAAACGGGTGAATATGACTGTATCGGAACGCGTCGTGTCGATCGTACTGGCGAAGCCAAATTCAAGTCGTTTTTAAGCGATCAGTTTTACCACGTCATTAACCGTATCTCACAAACCAACATTGTTCCCGGTGCACGTGACTACCGGATGATGACACGGCAAATGGTTGATGCCGTTCTATCATTAAAAGAATATAATCGTTTTTCAAAAGGCATCTTCAGTTGGGTCGGATTTAAGACCAAATATCTGGACTACCATAACGTTGAACGAGTGGCCGGTGAAACTGACTGGTCAACTTGGAAATTATTCAAATATGCAATGGATGGAATCACTGATTTTTCACAAGCGCCGCTTTCGATTGCAGTGTGGTTAGGAACGACTTCATTCGTGCTTTCAATTATTGGCCTGTTGTTTGTTATTATTCGGCGGATTGTTGAACCAGGCAGCAGTGTCTTTGGTTGGGCTTCATTGATCTGTATCATCCTATTATTCGGGGGACTTCAATTGTTATGCATTGGGATCGTTGGCAAGTACATTGGACGTATCTACATGCAGGTCAAGCAGCGACCAATCTATATTATTAAGGAAAAGAAATAATGATAAAACGAAAAAGCCTGCTGTTTTGGTCAGCAGAACTATTAATTGTCGCTACTTTAATTTGGGTTTGCACTAAACTGGACTTTCTGTTTCATCCCATCATCGTCTTCATATCAGTAATCTTTGTACCACTAATCGTTTCAATCTTTTTATATTACATGACGAGTCCGGCCTTTCGTTTGTTAATTAAGATTCGCTTAGGTAAATGGCAGATGAAACGTGGGATCGCCAGCATGGTGATCATCTTGGGACTCTTGCTGCTGATAGTTGGTAGTCTCGCAGTCTTGATTCCACCAATGATTAAAGAACTTAATCAAATGATTCACTGGCTGCCAAGTGCTACCAACGATATGCAGCATTGGCTCGCACAAGCTTCTCAAAAACATGAATGGATTCGCAAGATCGACCTGGCAGATTATTATCAACAATTCAACAAGCAGATTACCAAATACGCTGAAAAGCTGTTGGCGGGTCTAACCAGCAGCGTTGACTCAATCATCGGTACGATTACCAGTGCAGTTGTCGTGGTCGTAACCGTACCAGTCATGCTTTTTTATATGCTGAAAGATGGCGATCGTTTTGTACCAAACATTCAGCGGTTCTTTTCTGAAAAACATGCCAAAGAGGTTACGGAACTGCTACATCAGATGAATAAGACGCTTTCTTCATACATCTCTGGACAAATGATCGAATGTATCTGTGTTGGAATTGGTACCTGCATTGGCTATCTGATTATTGGCGAACCAATGGCAATCGTTTTAGGCCTGGTAGCTGGGATCACCAATATCATTCCTTACATTGGGCCATATATTGGTATTGCACCAGCCTTAATCGTTGCTTTGGCAGTTGACCCGCAGAAAATCATCTGGGTTATTGTGGTAGTGATTGTCGTTCAACAAATTGATGGTAATATCATCTACCCAAATATTATTGGCAAGAGCCTGCAAATTCATCCATTGACGATTATCATTCTGCTGTTGGCCGCTGGCAACATCGCTGGTTTGCTAGGGATGATCTTATGCGTGCCACTGTACGCGGTAGTTAAAACGATAGTTGATTACTGCATGACGATTTATCGCCTAGAAAAAAATGACGCAAAATAATTTACTATAATATGGGGGAATAGTAAGTTGAATGAAACATATATAAAGTTACAGAAAAGAAATATAAAAAAAGATGGACTAGTAATGTTACTATTTTTAACATTCAGTTTTTTAATGATTAAAAATGGTATTCAATCTGGAAAAATTACTACTGGGACTGATTGGTTATTCCACGTTTCAAGAGTTGAGCAAATCTATCAAAATTTAAAGCAAGGTTCTTTTTTTACCTTTATAGCAACTGATGTTTTTAATCAATCTGGAGTAGGAACCTTTCTTTTTTACCCGGATGTATTCTTATATCCCTGGGCATTCTTTCGTTTTTTCTTAAATCCAATCAATTCTTTTTATGCTTGGTATTTTTTATTAACATTTTTGTCATTTACAATAAGTTATTTTACAATGAAGGAATTTTCCAATGATAACCTTGTAATGGCAGTTTCATTTTCATTTCTATATGTCTGCAATAATTATAGATTATTTGTTGGAACTGCGGTTTTTGGTGAATTCATTGCATCAACGTTCTTACCATTATGTTTTTTGGGATTCTATGAATTATTTTTTCGTAATGAAAAAAAATGGTATTTACTAAGTATCGGACTTTCATTGCTAATTTATTCCCATGTATTAAGTGTCGTTATAAGCATTCAATTATTTATTTTTATTCTGCTAATTGGGATAATTTGTGGCAAATTTTATGATTTTTTTAAACGTTGGAAGGAATTAGTTAAGGCTATCATATTAACGATTGTATTGACTGGTTTTATTATTTTCCCATTTGTTTCAGATTATATTGGAAAAAACATTCATGCACCATATAGCTTAATAAATATTGATTTTACTCCTAGTGTTTCAATGCTTTTATTAAATTCACTAGATAATAAAATATGGCAATCAGTCGGTATTTTTATTATTGTGGTTTTGCTTATTGGATGGTATTTTGTTAGAAAAAATAATACCTATACGTCTATATATATTTTGGGAATAATATGTTTAGTGCTTTCTACAAAAATTTTTCCATGGGCTAGTGTTAAAATCTCTTTCTTTAAAGTTATTCAACTTCCATATCGTTATTTAGAGCCTGCTTGCTTGTTTTTAGCAATAATTGGATCATTAATAATTCATACTATTTTTATTTCATTATCTATCAACACAATAAAAAGACAGATAGTAGGGCTTATGGCAATTACAACAATTTTTTTAATGGCTTTTGAGGGAACCTATGCTAATAATCCTGGATTTTATCCAAGTGAAAAAAATAATACTGTAACGGTACTACAAAAGCCATCCCAAAAGTATACAATGTTTCCAACCACAACATTGATAAATAAATATAATTACCAGTATATATTTGATTATAGGTGTCCAATTGGCGATACTGATTATTACACTGAAAAAAGTTTTAAACACCAAAAATCTATCTTATCTCAAATAACATACATTAATAATAAAGGTGAACATATCAAACCTATTACTGCTCCTAATAAGTTCATCTTCAATGCGAATCTAAATAAGAAGTCAGATATTGATTTCCCAGTTATTGCATATTCAAATACACGGGTGAAACTGGACGATATTAAAAAGAACTATACTTTGAGTAAAAGGGGAACTCCATTGCTCAAAAATGTTAATCCCGGTAAGCATTCGTTTGTAATAGAATACATCCCTAATAAAATCTTTTATTTGTGTGTAATAAGTGCAATAGCTGGTTGGATTTTGATACTAATTAAGAGCCTTTATAATATGTATAATTCTCGAAAGGAACATAAAAATGACTGATTCAAAAAAATTGGCAGAAGCCGTTAATAAGCGCCGGACGTTTGCGATTATCTCGCACCCCGATGCTGGTAAAACGACGATTACTGAACAGCTGCTTTTATTTGGGGGCGTCGTCCGCGAAGCTGGGACTGTTAAAGGACGCGGCAGCAGCAATTTTGCCAAGTCTGACTGGATGGAAATTGAAAAAAAGCGTGGAATTTCCGTTACCAGTTCTGTAATGCAGTTTGACTACCAGGGCAAGCGGATTAATATTCTAGATACGCCAGGGCACGAAGACTTCTCTGAAGATACTTACCGAACTTTGATGGCCGTTGACTCTGCCGTCATGGTAATTGATGGTGCCAAGGGTATCGAACCACAAACCAAAAAACTGTTTCAAATCTGTAAGATGCGGGGAATTCCAATTTTCACGTTTATCAACAAGTTTGACCGTGATGCCCGTGAACCGCTGGATCTGTTAAATGAAATCGAGGACGTGCTGGGAATCGAAACTTACCCAATGGACTGGCCAATTGGGATGGGACGGCAATTTATGGGTGTTTATGATCGTTATAATCATCGAGTTGCCCTTTCCCACCCACAGGATCCCGCTAACCCTTACCTGCCATTAGATGAAGATGGGCAGGTGATTGGCGAAAACCCATTGGCTGGCGAAGGCGAATGGAAAGACGCCTTAGATGGAATGGAACTGATTGAAATGGCTGGTAGCGAACTTGATGAAGAAAAGATCGCGAAAGGTGACCAAACTCCTGTCTTCTTCGGTTCAGCACTGACCAACTTTGGGGTTAAGACTTTCCTGGAAACCTACTTAAAATTTGCTCCAGCCCCTTCAGCACACAAAACAGAAGACGGTAAATCGATCGATCCACTGGCACCAGAGTTTTCTGGCTTCATCTTTAAAATTCAAGCTAACATGAATCCTAAGCACCGTGACCGGATTGCTTTCGTACGGATTTGTTCTGGTGAATTTACACGGGGCATGGACGTTACCTTGGAGCGGACTAAAAAGCCAATTCGTCTGTCAAACGTAACCGAATTCATGGCCAATACGCGTGAAAATGTTGAGAATGCCGTTGCCGGTGATATTATCGGGCTTTACGATACCGGAAACTTCCAAATTGGTGATTCAATCTACACTGGTAAACAAGACATCAAGTTTGAGAAGCTGCCTCAATTTACGCCAGAACTGTTTGTCCGCGTAACGCCAAAGAACGTTATGAAGCAAAAATCATTCCACAAAGGGATCAACCAATTGGTACAAGAGGGGGCCGTTCAGCTCTACACTGGCTATAACTCCAACGACTATATTTTGGGTGCCGTTGGTCAATTGCAGTTCGAAGTGTTCAAGTTCCGGATGCAAAACGAATATAATTCCGAAGTTATTATGGAACCACTGGGTAGTAAGACAGCACGTTGGGTTGATCCAGAACAGCTTGATCCTAAGATGGCTTCTTCACGGAATATGCTGGTTAAGGATCGTTATGGCGCTCCACTATTCTTGTTTGAAAACCAATTTGCGGAAAACTGGTTCAAGCAGAAGTATCCAGATGTTAAACTGACGGCTAAACTGTAAGAAAAATAATTACAATTCATAATAAGATTTGTGCCTAATAGTTAGTAAGCATACTATAACCAATCGCATATGATTAAATTCCAAGTTCTCCTATAGTTGAAGATATATTTAAAGAGGAGGACTTTTTTATGAAGCAAGATTTTGTCTAAGTTGATAGTAAGCACACCGTAACAACATGTATAACCGCCGTACGGACCTTCTATACTGTAAGCACACCATAACAACACGTATTCCAACCGCCACACGGACCTTCTATACTTGAGGAAACTCATATAGGAGGTCTTTTTGATGGCTCAAAATGAAATCGTTGAAGTCAGCACAACTTCAAACGATCTCAAGACTAACCGGCGCGTGTTGGTAGCATCAGCGCACTATAAACATGTCGATGGCAATCTCAAATTGTACATTTTCAAATTGCCATTTCTGTACAATTTTTAATTGCCCTTGACAAATTGGTCCCAAAGTTCAATTTCCTTTGGTAATTTTGAAAAAGTGTCTACCAGTTATACGTTTACTCCAATTACGATGGATAGCCTTAAAGAAGATACATACAAGATGATCTTAAACGGTTTATGTAATTCAAAGAATGCACGTAATTTCTTGAATGGAGGAGATTTTCTTGCTATTACTGGAATGGATCAAGAATTAGATTTATTAATTATTAGTAATGATGATATATCAAATAATTCATCGTTTGATAAAACTAAGTATACAATTCCATCTACAGATACATCAGAATTACAAAACCAATTATTGAAGTTAAAAGATTTAAAGAACAGTCAAGTTGCTGAACTTACGGCTACCCAAAAAGAATTAACTTTGGCTCAACAAGATTTGCAATCAGCAAGAGGTGTACTGAAGACAGCACAAAATAATTTAGATGATGCCAAGAAAAACGTTGCTGATAAAGAAAAACTACTGGCGGTTGCTAAGGACCAGTTAAAAGAAGCCGAAGATATTTTAACGAGTGACCAAAGAATTGCCGATGGTGCTGACGTTAAAAAAGCCACTACCCATTTTGAAAAAGTAAAGGCTGATCAAGAAAAAGCTCAAAAAAATGTAGAAGCGGCTAAAAGTGAGTTAAGTGATGCTCTGAATAAACTCCAAACTGCTAAAAGTAAATATACGAATACAAAAGCTAAGGTAGATGAAACTAAAAAGAAGCTAATAATGGCACAAGAATATTTACGAAGCATTATGGATGGCTGGAGAAAAGAAAATGGAAATGACTATTACTACTCTAATGGTCAGAAACAAACTGGCTTTTTAGAATTAGACGGTTACATGTATTATTTGGGGAGAGATGGAGCACGTTGGAATAGTCGTTGGATGAATGCTTGGAATATTTAAAGCAGATGGGACTTGTGCTACTTCAGAAATAGTTAAAGTAGGTAATGATTATTATTACTTTGACAAAAATGGAATTATGAAGGCTGATTTCTTCTTGAACCAGAATGGTAAAGTTTCCTATTTTGGTAAAGATGGTAAAGAATATCGCGACCAATTTTACAATAACTGGGGCCACACCTATTACTTTGATAAAGATGGAGTACGATATACTAACCAATTTTACAGTAACTGGGGGCATGCATACTACTTTGGCAATGACGGTGCACTGTATACTAATAAATTCCTAAATCAAAATGGAAAGATCTATTACTTCGATAATCAAGGAATCATGTATCAAAATCGTTGGTATAAAAATTGGGGAAATAGCTACTACTTTAAAGCCGATGGCACGCGAGCAACTAATGAAATTGTCAAAATCAATGGTAGTAACTATTATTTTGATAATGAGGGTATCGTGAAAACAAACTTTCAATTAAAACAGGAAGAGAAGGGTTATTATAGCGTCTTTGGTAAAGATGGTAAAGAATATATGAGAATCAGTGCTCCGTCTAATAATTCCGCAAGCTATTCTAATACAGATGCTAAGACGCTACAGTTTATGACGAAAAATGGCATTAATAAGTGAGTCAATACAAATGATATTTAGCTAAACACATGATTAATAAAAATGAGATAGATTCCTTTTAAGTGAATTATCTCATTTTTTATTTATATTAAGATAAATTTAAGCTATAATGACTATAGTTGTATTTTATCAGCTAATATCTGTGTATTTTGAGGGGGAATAATTTGATGAAGCGTAATAGACGTTATCTCTTCATGGCAACGGCTGCTCTCACCGCTTTTATCCTAACTGGTACTACATCGATTAAGGCGCATGCTGACGATAATCAGGCAGTAATTGTAACACAGCAACAAACGACATCAACTGGTAGTCAAAAAGATACTAGTGTTGATACTATTGTTACAAATGATTCACAACTAAACTCTGACTTATCAAGTGCTACTAATTCTGATGGGAACTCTAGCTCGGTAGATAGTAGTAGTTCAATTGTGAATGAGAACAATAGTCAATCTGCTGTAGAAGATACAAGTGTAAATACTACTACTGCAGCTGTTTCTTCTCCTAAAAACCAGTTTGTTACTAATGCTAATGGTAAGATTTCATACTATGACAACAATGGTCAAAAAGTAGCAGGTAGTGGCAATACTGCTGATACACTCGCATATCGAACTATTAATGGCAATACATATGCCTTTGATAATGATGGAAATGCCTATACTGGCTTTTTGTCAGGTTGGGGTAATATGTATTACTTTGGCAATAATGGTGCTCGCTATACCAATCGGTGGTACTACAATTGGAATAATTACTACTACTTTGGAAATGGTGGCGTAAGGTTAACTGATGACTTTTTAGTAAGTAAGCAGCTACCATTGAATGATGGTAAGGGTGGTTTAAAAGACACGGATCGATACCACGTTTATTACTTTAATCCGAAAACTGGAGTAATGGCTCGTGACCAATTCTATAATAATTGGGGTCATACTTACTACTTTGGTAAAGATGGTGCACGTTATAACGACCAATTCTACAGTAATTGGGGTAATATGTACTACTTTGGCAAAGATGGTATTCGTTACACCGATCAGTTTTATAACAACTGGGGTAATACGTATTACTTCGACAAAAATGGTGTTCGCTATACCAACCAATGGTACTCTAACTGGGGTCACAAATATTTCTTTGGTGATGGTGGTGTTCGTGCCACTAATGTGTATTTTAACGCTTTAGGAGCTGGTGGAGATTATGATACTCACTGGGCTGATCAAAATGGTGTCGTAAGTGATGTTCACTACTTTAGTCAATACACGCCGGTATTTGCACCTTGGGGTTGTGCAGGGGCTTCATTGGCAATGCTTTTGAGCATTAAGAATGTTTACCCTGATCTAAAGGATTTAATTTACAACGAACCTAATGTTACTGGCAGTCGTAATCAAGGTTGGGAAGGCGGCCAATCAGGTAGCGTCGTTTCTGGTTTTGGGTTTGACCATGTTGTTCAACCAAATGCTTTAAGTCGTTATGGACAGATGTTCTATAGTGGTGTTCGCGATATTTCCAACACTAGCTTGTCAAATATCGCTAATGTTGTTAAGAGTGGACATCCAGTAATTTACTATGGTTGGTCTGCTTATGATGCAGGTGGAGCCCGCAACCACTGCAAGGTTATCTTAGGCTACAATGCTCAAAACAATACTTTCCATGTTTATGATCCGCTGTATGGCTACAAGAATCGTTGGACTGCAAACTCAACTGGACACAACGCTTACGATCTTGGTAATGATGCTTGGGTCAATGCAAGTCATATTCAAGGTGAAATGAATGGCCAAGCTATTTCGATTTACTAAATAAAAATTAATTTTAATAGATTAAATTTGGGTCTTTGTCAAATCGTATTGGTGAAGATCAATTCCCTGCTTCAAAAATGAAGTGGGGAATTTTT